>Ga0190265_10000151_pt1 | contig 67334 bp, 49 predicted proteins | sample Popmic124T_FD_133135 | JGI IMG/M metagenome (GOLD analysis project Ga0190265, IMG submission 133135) | Populus adjacent soil microbial communities from riparian zone of Indian Creek, Utah, USA - 124 T | ecosystem: Environmental > Terrestrial > Soil > Riparian zone | place: USA: Utah | collected... | reverse complement strand
GCCCGAGCCGCAGCCGCCGGATGTCGCGACGGAGGTTGGAGACGCGAGGGCGCAGAGCATAGCCGTGGCAGCAAAGCCCATCGTGACGCGACTCCGGTCTTCGTCGCGTCAAAAGGGTTCAAGCCGTCGCGACCAGGTTCAAGTCACGACCGCAAAGCCTTTCGGTGATGCGAAGAAAGTCTTCGTCGCGACAAAAAAGCTCTGAGTCGCGACATGAAAAGAAATTCTGACGCGATGAAGCTTGTCATCGCGTCAGAGAAGTCTTGCGTCGCGACAGGAAATCCTCAGGTCACATCAGGAAGGTTATGGTCGCGACAGGCAAAGAGTTGGCTGACGCGCCATAACCCTTCGTCGCGTCAAGAAGCCTTGTGTCGCGTCAACGACGGCCTGTGTCGCGACAGGCATCCTTTTTTGACGTGACTATGCCTTGCGTCACGACAAAGAAACGTTGAGTCGCGTCAAGAAAGCCGGAGTCACGACAGCGAAGCCGGTGGCTGCTGTGGGAGAGTCCGGCGCAGGGTGCAGAAGTCTTTCGTCGCGACAGGCACGCCGTAGCCGGGGCGGCGAAACCTGGAGTCGCGACAGCTACGGCCCCTCACCCTCGTAGCTGTGCTCTGCCGGCCCATCTAGCCATACCTGAACAAACCTCTCAGGCCGGTGTCTTCTGGGAAAGGGGGAATCTGTAGCCGCTGGTTATGGTGGGTTTGGTCTCCCCCGTAAAGGAGGTTTGCTGATGGTCTCTGAACAGTTCGTGAAGGTAGATGGAGGCGTGACGGACTTGGCGGCTAACCCGCTCTCGCTTTCTATGGAAGACATCGAAGCTCTGGACCTCACCATGATCAAGCTCAAACTTCAGGATACGGAAGAGGGGCCTGGGTGGACTCCGGAGCAGTGCGACACTGTTGAGGCTGAGTACAAGCGGTTCCTGGGGCTCAAGCGCGCCTACCCAGAGCGGGAGATCGTTCCTGACAGACTGGTCGATATCTTCTGGCACCAACACATCCTGGACACGGTGAAGTACGCTGAGGATTGCCAGATCCTCTTCGGAGACTTTCTACACCACTATCCCTACTTCGGGATGAACGGCGAGGAGGACCATGCCAACCTCTGCGCCGCCTTCGAAGAGACCCGGCACCTTCACGAGCTCCACTTTGGAGGCTGGGATCAACTGTCCTCGGCAGCGAAGTGCCGGACGAAGTGCAAACCTGTCCAATGCAAGTGAAGTCTCAGGCCCAGATCAACCTGTTCGGGTGGGACCTTCTTCCCGCAGGATCGCCTCCAACTCGGCGATGGCTTCCAGGTCTTTTGCGCGTCCGGCGGCCCGCTTGACCTGGATCAACCTTTTCAGGTCCAGGCACTGACACTCGACGTTGAAGATCCGCACTGGGAGACTGTCGGGGAGGAGCCCTTCGTAGGTGCCTCCCCCTGCGATCTCTCCGAGGAGATCGATGTCGCCAAGGGCGGTCGTCAGGGTGAAGTTGAGGCCGCGTTGCAGAGTCTCGGCGTCCCAGCGGAATGGCAAGCCGGGCGGAGCCCCCCTCAAGTAGGGGCTGTGCGGCGCCAGAGCTGAAACCAGCCGCTGCAGGTTTTCGAGATCCCGGGAGTAGACGACGTCGAGATCCAGAGTGAGACGGGAAGCGCCGTGGACCGTTGCGGCCACGCCACCTACGAGGATGTACCGGACCCCGCCCTCCGTCAGGATCTGGAGGAGGCGCCCGAAATCGGTCATTTCTTCGAACGGGCCTCCCGCCCGGCCCTTCGCAGCTCTTCAGCGAAGCGCTGAAGCTCCATCAGGTTGCGGACGCGCTCCTCCGGGGTGCGCTTCAGGTTCTCCCGGATCAGGGTCATGTCCAGATCCTTCTTGTAGAACTCGATCACCGGGTCGGGGGGAAGGTCGTCGAAAGGATCTGACATGGTGTCCTCCGCCTTCAGATCGTAGCGCTTCCCTCCGCCACCACAAACTCCCTTCGCGAAAGGCCGGGCCGCCGCGAACGTGCCGGAAAGGAGTGCGCATGGTAGAATAGGGAAGAGGTGGCAAATGTCTAAGGTCATGACAAAGCTCGGTGAAGGCGGCAGGCTGGTGATCCCCGCGGAGTACCGGAGAGCGTTGGGAGTCGACACGGGAGACGAGCTGGTCCTGATCCTGGAGGAAAACAGCCTGCGGGTGCTGACCCCGAAGGAGGGCATCCGGCGGGCCCAGGCTCTGGTCCGATCCTACATCCCCGAAGGCCGCCGTCTCTCGGACGAGTTGATCGAGGAGCGCCGGAAGGAGTCTCAGCTTGAGTGAGGTCGTTCTCGACGCCTCGGCTCTTCTGGCCCTTCTGAACCGCGAGCCCGGGGCAGAGGTTGTTGAAGGAACCATCCCTGGCGCGGCCATAGGCGCCGTAAACCTGTCGGAGGTCGTGGCAAAGCTCGCTGAAGGAGGGATGCCCGAGGAGGCGATCCGGCTTGCCTTGTCTGGAATCGAGCTGGAGGTCACTCCCTTCGACGGTCCCTTGGCCTGCGACGCCGGCCTGCTCAGAACCGAGACCCGCCGTCTCGGGCTCTCTTTTGGGGATAGGGCCTGTATAGCTCTCGGGCGGCAGCTTGGCTTGCCCGTAATGACCACGGATCGACGCTGGTCGGAGCTGAGCGTCGGAGTCAAGGTCCGAGTGATCCGCTGAGGGTAGCGCTTCCCACCACCACCACAAACTCCCCCTTCAGCGAAGGCCGCTTCCGCAACTCTTCCAGCAGCTCGGAGAGCTTCCCCCTCAACACCTCCTCGTGCAGCTTGGTCAGCTCCCTCCCGATCGCGGCGGGACGGTCGCCCATCTCCGTCAGGGCGTCTTCGAGGCTGGGGAGGAGGCGGTGAGGAGATTCGAAGTAGATGAGGGTGTGGCCTAACGGTGCCCAGGTCTTGTAGAAGGTGCGGCGCTTGCCGGACTTGGGGGGCGGGAAGCCCGCGAAGGTGAAGGGGTAGGGAGGGAGGCCGGAGGCGACCAGGGCGGTCAGGATGGCCGAGGGTCCCGGGATCGGCTCGACGCGGAATCCCTTCCCCGCGGCCTCCCTCACCAGGACGAAGCCGGGGTCCGAGAGCAGCGGCGTGCCCGCGTCGCTCGCTACCGCGATGGTCTTCCCCTCCTCCAGGTCAGCCAGGAGACGGGGGAGACGCTGACGCTCGTTGTGCTCGTGGAGGGAGATCAGCGGCTTCTTGATCCCGAGATGCGAGAGGAGACGGCCGGTGTGCCGCGTGTCCTCGCAGGCGATGAGATCGGCCTCCTCGAAGGCGGCTCTGGCCCGGGGCGAGAGATCGTCCAGGTTGCCGATCGGCGTGGCGACGACCACCAGCTTGCCGGCCATGTCAGTCCCGGGGAATCTCTTGGTCCAGGTTCACCGCGCTCCCCGACAGCCGCGCGATCAGCATCAGCCTCCGCTTGAAGCGGAAGCGCTGCTCGCGGCTTACGATCCCCTGCACCACCTGCTCTTCGTAGCCCCGCGCCACGACCTCTTCCGGACGCAGACCTTCGTCGAAGAGGAGATAGAGGACCTCGTCCGCCGTGAGGTAGTCGAAGCCCAGGTCCGCCTCGTCGGTCTGCCCCTGCCAGAGGTCCGCGGACGGCGCCTTGTCCACCACCTCGGCGGGGAGGCCCAGGTAGCGCGAGAGCTGCCAGACCTGGGCCTTGTAAAGATCCCCCAGCGGGTTCAGCGAGCTCGCGTTGTCCCCGAAGACCGTGGAGTAGCCGAGCAGGATCTCGGTCTTGTTCGACGTCCCCAGCACCAGGGCGTCGAGCTTCCTGGCCTGGTCGAAGAGGATGGTCATCCGCTCGCGGGCCATCTTGTTGCCGCGGCGGCCGTCGTCGGCGTCCGGCTCCATCTCGAAGTAGGCGTCCACCATGGGGGAGATGTCGATCATCCGGTGAGGGACGCCCAGGTGCCCGGCCACGGTCCGGGCGTCGCGCTCGGAGGCGGGGCTCGAGGTGCGGTAGGGGAGGAGGAAGCCGTGCACCCGCTCCGGACCCAGGGCCCGCGCCGCGAGGGCAGCCGCGAGGGACGAGTCCACTCCACCGGACAACCCCACGACCACCCCGGCCATGCCCGAGGTCTCCACCGCGTCGCGGATGAAGCTGGTCAGGACCTTCACCGCAAGCGGCGCGTTGAGGAGCAGCCGCTGCCGCACCTGCTCGCGCCGGATCATTCCGGTCCCTCCGGCCCCTCGATATCCTGGCGCTCGTCGGCGAGGAGCGGCAGGCGCCAGCGCAGACGGTTGGACTCCCGGAGGTCGATCTCGGTCACCAGCAGGTGCTCTTCCAGGAGCGGCGCACGCTCGACCAGCTCGCCCCCGGGACGAACCACGTGGCTCCCGCCCGGGTAGAAGGAACCCTCTTCCCAGCCGACCCGGTTGCAGTAGAGGACCCAGCAGGTGTCGAGGAGCGCGGTGGAGCGGGTGAGCATCTCCCACGCCTCGTGGTTGGCCGGCAGCTCGCCCGCGCCGATCCGTCCCGGTCCGGCCGAGGGGACGACCAGGAGGCGCGCTCCGGCCATGGCGAGCCTTCGCGCCAGCTCGGGGTGCCAGAGGTCCTCGCAGATCAGCATGCCCATCCGGCCCCAGGGGAGGTTCGCCAGCTCCAGGCGGCGGCCGGCGCGGAAGAAGCGCTCTTCCTGGAAGATGCCATAGGTGGGGAGGTAGAGCTTGCGGTGGAAGAGGGGGGGCGCGCCGTCCGCGAGCAGGACGGCCGTGTTGTGGAGCACGCCGCGGTCGCTCTCCTCCACGAAGCCCAGGACGACCGCCATGGGTCTGGCGGCCTTGGCGAGCAACCGCAGCTCGGGCGCGGACGGCGGCAGGGCGACCCCGGAGGTCAGGTGGAGGAGGCGGTAGCCGGTGAGGGAGAGCTCGGGGAAGACGAGGAGGTCGACTCCCCGCTCCCGCGCCTGCCCGATCCAGTGAAGGTGGCGCTCGACGTTGGCGGCGACGTTGCCCAGGCGGCAGTCGATCTGCGCGAGACCGACCGTCAGGGTGGATGCCGCGTCTGCCCCTCCTTCTGTCATGGCCGCGCCGATGCTAGCATGCCGCCCGATGAAAGCCCGCTTCCTGCCGTTCGCCCTCGTGGTCTCTCTCGCCGTATCTGGCGGAGCGGCCCAGAACCCTCCTCCCAGGCCGCCGGCCACCCCCCAGAAAGGCGCGGTCCAGAAACCCGAGCTCAAGGACCGGGTCATGGCCGTGGTCGACGAGGACCCGATCCTCGCCTCCGAGGTGGAGAGGGCGATCGCCCTCGGACTGGCTCAGCCGCGGGAGGGGGAGGCGGACACGGCGTTCCGCCGGCGCATCCTCAATGGACTGATCGAGGAGCGGCTGCGCTTCCATGAGATCGACCGCTACGGCTTCGAGCAGGTGCCTGTGGACCTGATCGAGCAGAACGTGGCGCAGGTCCGCGCGCGCTTTCCGAGCGAGGAGGCGTTCCGCCAGACGCTCCGCGATCTCGGGCTGAGCCAGCAGGCAGTGCGGCAGCTCGTGGCCCGGCAGCTCATGGTCTTCACCCACGTGGAGGAGCAGCTCGGGCCGCGGGTCTTCGTCAGCCTGGACGACATCACGGCTTACTACCGCAACGTTTTCACGCCCGCGATGCAGAAGGAAGGGACGACGGTACCGCCGTTGGAGGACGTGCGCGACCGGATCCGCGCCGTGCTCAAGGAGCAGCGGCTCAACGAGGAGCTGGAGAAGTGGACCGAGGAACTGCGCCGGGCCGCGGACATCCAGGTCTACTTCGACCGTCCGCCGGACCAGCTTCCGCCGGTGGTGAAGCGGATCGAGAAGAAGGACGAGTTTAATTGATCCCATCCCCCCTCTCCCCGGGGGAGAGGGAGCCCCGGCCTATTCCAGCTCCTCGTAATGAGCCCGGCTGGTCAGCACCTTGCGCAGATAGTTCCGGGTCTCCTGGAAGCTCACCTTGGTGAAGAACTCCTCCATCTCCGGGCTGAAGCAGTAGCTCCGCCAGAGCGCCGCCTGGGGCTCTCCCGCGTTGTAGGCGGCCACGGCCACGTGGCTCGCGCCGTTGAACTCCTTGAGGAGACCGGAGACGTAGGCGGCCCCGAGGGCGAGCGCGATCTCCGGCTTGTAGAGGTCTTCCGGGTCGAGCCGCGACATGTCGAGCTCGGCCGCGATGCGCCGCGCCGTGGGCAGCGTGAACTGGGTCAGCCCCCGGGCCGCCGCGGGTGAGAGCGCGGACGGATCGTAGCGGCTCTCCTCGCGGATGATCGCGGCCAGCAGAGCCGGGGGGACTCCGCGCAACCGGGTCTGGGTGACCAGGATCTCCTCATAGGGGGATGGATAGAGGAGGTGGTGGAAGTCCCGCGGCTGGAAGATCAGCGGCACCCGGTCGCCGGCGCGCAGACGCAGCGTCTCGGCGAGGATGATCGAGCGCTCGTACTCGCCGCCCCGGGCAAGCAGCCGGCAGCCGGTGAAGGCCAGGGACGGCTCGCTCACCGGGAAGTGCTGGCGGACCGCCGTGGCTCCCTCGTGCAGGATGCCGAGGGAGAGCAGCAGCTCGTCCGGCCGGCGCACGGCCTTCTCCCAGATCGGCCAGCTCCGGACCGGCACCTCGGCCAGGCGCACCAGCGGGGCCTTGGAGTGATCCGCGAGCAGAATCTTCTGCGCTTTCTTCCAGGCGGACTTGCCGGTGTCGCTGCCATTGCCCAGCAGCAGCCAGGCGCCGTAGAGATCTTCAAAACGATCGGAGGCGGCGAGGCGCCGGCCTTCGGACGTGGCCGCCTTGGACAGGACGTCGGAGCCGAGACGCTGGCGGGCTGACTGCGCGAGCGGGTGATAGAGATCGATCCTCAGGGCTTCGAGGTAGGCGGCCACCGCGCCGACCGGATCGCGCTCGAGCTCGGCCGTGCGGCCGCGCCAGTAGGCCACCTCCAGCCGCTCCTCCGGAGTCGCCGGGGGGACGCGGGCGAGCCAGGCGCGGGCACGGTCGTGCCGGCCGCGGACGATGTCCGAGGAGACGAGGAACAGGCTGGCGCGCAGAGCCTGCTCGCGCCACTCCCGCTTCGAAGTGAGGAGATCGTAGACCTCGCGGCAATCCGTCTGCGTGCCGATGCGCCACTGGAGCCGGAGGATGGAGAAGAGGGCCGCCGCGGCCCACTCGCCGTCGGGCTGCGCCATGTAGGCCCGCCGGAAGCTCTCGGCCGCCGTCGTCCATTGCCCGAGGAGCTCGTAGGACCGTCCCTGTTGATAGAGGGACCGCGAGCGATCCGCGGGACTGCGCGAGAGGTGGGCCAGGCTGCCGAAGACGACCGCGGCTGGAGCATAGCGCTCCAGCCAGAAATGGGAGCGCCCCTGGGCATAGCGCCCATCCGAGACCTCGCGCTCGGAGAGCCCCTCGGCCGGGTCCAGCGCGCGGCGCAGATGGGTCAGGGACCGCTCGAAGTCGCGATGCTGATGGAAGACGAGACCGAGGAGGAGGGGCATCCGTCCCCCCTCCATATCCGAGACGAGCGCCGACAGACGATCGGCCGCCGTTCGGGCCGTGTCGTCGCCCCGGTTCTCTTCCAGGAGCCCCATGAAGATGCCGCGGGCGAGCTCGCGGGCCCCCGAGCGGAGCGCGCAGTCGGCCTGCGAGAGGGTGAGGACCCGGCGCTGCGCCGCCGGCAGCTCTTCGAGCTTGAGGCCGCCGAGGAGCCGGCAGTCCCCTCCTGACGCGAGCGTCCGGGAGAGGAGCTGGACCGCTTCGGGCAGCAGCGACGGCTGGCGGGTGTCCACGACCCCGGCCACCAGGCCGGCGGCGACCTCGGGATGGCCCATCCGCTCCTGCTCGAGCGCGAGGCGGTAGCGGCTGAAGGAGCCGAGCTCGGGCGTCGCGGCCATGGCCGCGGCAAAGGCCTCGCTCGATCCGCGGGGATCGTCCAGGATGTCGAGGAGGTGGCCGCGGAGGTAGTGAAGGCCGAGCCGGCGCGCAGCCTCAGGCTGCGTATCGATCTCTTTTTCGACACGCTCGAGGGCATCGCGGTGACGGCCCGCGAGCTGCATCTCGACGAGAGTCGGACGCGGGTCAGCGAGCGTGACAGCGGCGAGAAGAGTGAAAGTGAAGATCATTCGGAGCCGGGGTGGTAACGGAGAGCGGAATCATCCCTCTTCCTCCCTTTCCCCCGGCACGGGGGAATGCCCGGCCGCAGGCCGGTGAGGAGAGGGGGAACGGGATCAAACCACCCACCTGGCCACTCGCGCTCCTAAACTCTGCAATTTCAGTTCCATTCCTTCATAGCCGCGCTCCAGGTGATAGATCCGGTCCACGACCGTCTCCCCTTCGGCCGCCACGCCGGCCAGCACCAGGCAGGCCGAGGCGCGGAGATCCGTGGCCATCACGCCGGCCCCGGTGAGCTGCCTGGGACCGTGGACCCGGGCCGAGTTGCCATCCACGCGGACGTCGGCACCCATTCGCATCAGCTCCGGCGCGTGCTGGAAGCGGTTTTCGAAGATCGTTTCGCGGATGTTCGCCACACCGACCGCGCTCGTCATCAGGGTCATGTACTGGGCCTGGAGGTCGGTCGGGAACCCGGGATGGGGCTGGGTATCGAGGTCGAGGGCCTTGAGATCGCCCTCGGCGCGCACCCGGATGTCCCTGCCGTCCACCTCCACCTTGGCACCGACCTCGGCCAGTTTGTCCAGGAGCGGCGCCAGATCGGCGGGGTTGGCGTCTTCGAGCGTGACGTCGCCGCGAGTCAGGGCCGCGCCGATCAGATAGGTGCCACCCTCGATCCGGTCGGGGATGATCTCGTGCTCGGCGCCGCCGAGAGTGTCGACGCCGTCGATCACGATCGTCTCCTCGCCGGCGCCCGAGATGCGGGCACCCATGGCGTTGAGGAGGTTGGCGAGGTCCACCACCTCGGGCTCTCGCGCGCAGTTCTCCAGCACCGTGGTGCCCTTGGCGAGAGAGGCGGCGAGGAGGAGGTTCTCCGTGCCGGTCACGGTGGGCATGTCGAACCGGAAGCGGGCACCCTGGAGGCGGTCGGCCGTGGCTTCCACGTAGCCGTGGGTCAGGGTGACCTTGGCGCCGAGCGCCTCCAGCCCCTTGAGATGCTGATCGATCGGCCGGACCCCGATGGCGCACCCGCCCGGGAGCGACACCCGGGCATGGCCGAAGCGGGCGACCAGCGGGCCGAGCACGAGCACGCTGGCGCGCATGGTCTTGACCATCTCATACGGCGCATCGTGGTCGGAGCTCGGCCGCTCCCGGCGCAGGACCAGGGCGTCGCCGGTGTCCTCACAGCCCACGCCCAGGTGATCGAGCAGCCGCATCATGGTGCGGATGTCCCGCACCCGGGGCATGCGATGGAGAGTCAGCGGCTCGCCCATCCCTCCATCGATGAGGAGGCTGGCCGCGAGAGCGGGCAGGGCGGCGTTCTTGGCGCCGCTCGCCCGGACCCTGCCCGAAAGCCGCGAGGGTCCGACGATGTGGAATTTGTCCATGCCTGTGCCTTTGCCGGATTCACCGGCGGAGAACGACCACCCGGGGGATGCCGGCGTAGTCCTGACGGGCCGCGACGAAGTGCAAGCCGGATGCCTCGGCATGACGGCGCGCGTCCTCGATCTGTCCGAAACCGATCTCGGCGACGACATGGACCCCGGAGCGCAGCCCTTCGAGGAGGGCGAACAGGCGTCCGAGGACCGAGTCTCCAGAGCCGGGGGCAAAGAGTGCCACGTGAGGCTCGAAGTTGACAACCTCGGGAGAGAGCGAAGGCGCGTCCCCGGGATCGATGTAAGGCGGATTGCTCACCACCAGGTCGAAGCGCGAGAGGTCGAGCCCGAGGACGAGGTCCGTCCCCACGAACCGCGCCCGGTCCGGGACTCCATGCCGGCGGGCGTTGCCGCGGGCCACCGCGAGAGCGCCGGGAGACAGGTCCGTCCCCACCGCTCGGGCGTCGGGGATCTCCAGAGCCAGAGTAATGGGAAGGATGCCGGAGCCGGTCCCCACGTCGAGGATCCACGGCCGCTCGGGAAGAGAGATGGTGAGTGCCTCCTCCACGACGTGCTCGGTCTCGGGCCGGGGGATGAGCACCCGCGGGTCCACGTGAAAAGGCCGGCCGTAGAACTCCCGCTCTCCGAAGAGGTAGGCAACGGGCTCCCCGGTCAGCCGCCGTTCGAGGAGGGACCGAAACCGCTCCGCCGCTTCGGCCGGAACCTCCCTCCCGCCATGAGCCAGGATCTGAGCTTCGGAGAGACCGAGGATCTGTCCCAGGAGGAGGGAGGCCTCGCGGGCCGGTGCTCCGAACGAGGTGGCCGCCAGGCGAGGCCGTACCTCGGCGACGAGCTGGGCGATGGTCAGGGGCACCGACTTACTTTATACCGGCCCCGATATACACGTAGATGAGGCCAGCCACCGCACACCAGAACGCGTCCTGAAGAGCACCGGTCGCGGCCGAGACAAGTGGGCTTTCAGCGACTCCCGCCAGGGTCAACCCGACGGAGACCGAGAAGCTGATGAGGAAAGCGAATATGAAAACGAAGGCATGGTACGCGGCTCGAGAGGTTGACAAGGCCGATGCAGCCAGAAATGCCAGTCCCCGGGCTAGAAAGAAGAGCGCATACGCAGTCGCCACGGACCGGATGATGTCGCCGGGCGAGTGGTTGAACGGCATGACCGGCCACAGAAACCAGGCGACGATCACCAACGGCGCGGCGATCGCGGCGAGCCAGCTACGCAAGCCGTGGACCCTTGTCGTCATCCTTCCATACAACGAACAGGACGAAGCTCTCTTACACCAACTGCCCCGTGCGCCGATTTCCCTGGACAAAGCTGTAAAAAGCTGATACTGATAAGCAGTCTCCAAGCGTACTCCGAGACTGCTCCACCTGTGGCCGACAGCCACTGACCGTGCGACAGCCCGACTCGTCGACGAGGCAGGCTGCCGTTTTTTGCCTGTTTTTCAAGGGGTGAATTTATGAAACGCTTCCTCGCGGCACTGTTTTGTGTGTTCTCGTGCTTCACGGCGGCTTCGGCCCAGGACCTCCAACGCGAAGCGGTACCCAGTCCCGTGTCCGCCGGACAACCGGCCGAGCTCACGATGAAGCGCGCCGGGAGCACGAACATCGACCTGCGGGCGATGCCTGAGAAGCCGCGGTTCCAGCGCGAGAAGCCGGAGCGAGATGGGCCACCCCTCAATCCGGTGGAGCTGCCGGGTGCTCCGACCGTGCCGCAGGTTCCGTCGGTAACGCCCGGGCGCAACGTTCCGGCACCGCCGCCGCTCATCGACTTCGACGGGCTCGACCGCGAGAACTGGGGAGCCGGCAGCCCTGCCGACCCAACCGGCGATGTCGGCCCGGATCACTACATCCAGGCGGTCAACACGTCGGTGGGCATCTATGACAAGACGGATGGCTCCGAGATCGCGGCTTTCACCTTCGACACCCTGATGAGCCAGGGCAACTTCGGCAACCAGTGCGACACGCAGAACTTCGGCGACCCGATCGTGCTCTACGACACGTTCGAGGACCGCTGGGTGCTCACCGACTTCGCCTTCACGATCGACGGCCTGGGCAACGTCACCCCGCCGGAGGCGTTCCAGTGCATCGCGGTCTCCCAGACCGGCGACCCGGTGGCCGGCGGCTGGTACTTCTACTCGATCAGGATGGACGACTTCCTCAACGACTACCCGAAGCTCGGAGTCTGGCCCGACGGCATCTACATGGCGGCGAACATGTTCGGCTTTCCCGCCGGCGGCGGCTTCGCGACCACCCGGGTATGGGCCTTCAACAAGGCGCAGATGTACGCCGGCGCGCCCACCGTCCAGGTGGTGACCTTCGACCAGGGGGCCGGCGATTTCACCCTGCTGCCGAGCAACGCGCGCCTGCAGACCGGCACGCCGCCTCCGGGCACTCCCAACTACTTCGTGTCGACCTGGAACTTCCTCAACGCGCTGACGGTCTACAAGTTCCACGTCGACTGGGAGAGGATCTCGCTCTCGACCTTCACCGGGCCTGACGTTCCCCTCGCCGCCACCGGTTGGCCGAACGCGGCCGTGGCCAACGCGCCGCAGCCGGGTACGGCACAGCTTCTGGACGTGCTCCAGATCCGCGCCATGATGCAGAACCAGTACACCAACTTCGGCGGTGTCGAGTCGCTGTGGAACACCCACACGGTCCGCCGCCAGAACACCACGGGATTCGCGGCTCCGCGCTGGTATCAAGTGGACGTCACCGGCGGCACGGTGGCGGCGAACCTCCCGCAGGCAGCGACGTGGGATCCGGACGCCGCCAACGTGATCCATCGCTTCATGCCCAGCTTGGCCCTGGACCGCGCCGGCAACCTGGCGCTCGGCTACAGCACGTCGAACAACGCCGCGCCCAACTTCCCCTCGATCAAATACGCCGGCCGGCTGGCAGCGGACCCGGTCAATACGTTCAGCCTGACCGAGCAGACGATGTTCGCGGGCACGGCGTCGCAGACGACCAGCGCCCGCTGGGGCGATTACACCACCATGACTCTCGACCCCGACGGCTGCACCTTCTGGTACACCAACCAGTACGCCAACCCCGTGTCGCAGGACTTCGACAAGCGGTGGAAGACGCGCATCGGCTCCTTCAAGTACGACGAGTGCACCCCGGTCGGCGAGGGTGGAACGGTCTCGGGCACCGTGACGGCCACGGTCGGCGGCGCCCCGATCAGCGGCGCGACCGTCGAGCTCGGCAGCCGGACGACGACCACCAACGGCAGCGGCTTCTACTCCTTTACGGACGTCCCGGCCGGCATCTATCCCGAAATCACTGCGAGCGCTCCGGGTTACGAATCGGACACGGCCACGAGCATCGCCGTCGCCGACGGAGCGACGACGACGCAGGACTTCTCGCTGGACACGGCGCCGGTCAGCGCCTGCCTCACCGATACGACCCAGGCGGATTTCCTGACTGGCGTTGGGGAGGACATCGATCTGGCGACCAGTCCCGACGAAGTCATCCTGCTGAACGTCCCCAACGTCGACCAGCAGAACCTGACGGTCACCACGAGCGGCTTCGGCTTCAACTCCACGGCCTGGGCCGGCCAGACCTTCGTGGCGGGCGCGACCGGGCAGCTCACGCAGGTCGACCTCGACCTGTTCTGCGCCGGCTGCACCGGCACGACCCCGAACCTCACGGTCTCGATCCGGGCGACGACCGGAAGTCCCGCGGTACCCACGGGCGCCGACCTCGCCACCGCCACGATTCCCGGCTTCAACACCGGCGCAGGCGGCATCTTCAGCGCGTTCTTCGGCACTCCCGCCACGATCACCGCCGGAACGCAGTATGCGATCGTGATCCGCGCGGTAGCGAACCCGTCGGCGGGGACGTACGCGTACGTCTGCAGCTGCACCGCACCCAACAGCAACCCATACGCGAACGGCCAGCGCGTCACCTCCGCCAACAGCGGCGCGACCTGGGTGGCGGACGTGACGACCGGCGGCCGGGACCTCGGATTCACGGTCTTCGTGCAGACCGGCTTCCCGCCGTCCGGCGAGTTCGAGTCGGGCCTCAAGGACAGCAACCCGCCGGTTGGATTCACGCCGACCTGGACCACGATCTCCTGGAACGCCACGACCCCGGCCGATACGGCGATCAGCTTCCAGGTCGCAGCCAGCAACTCGGCGTCGGGTCCGTTCAACTTCGTCGGCCCGGACGGGACCGCGGGGACGTTCTACACGTCCAGCGGCGGGTCCCTCAGCCAGTTCAACGGCAACCGGTACCTCAAGTACAAGGCGTACCTCACGTCGACCAACAGCGCGGCCACGCCGAGCCTCGAAGACGTCGAAGTGTGCTTCGTGAACGTCGCTCCTCCGGATCTGACGATCGCCAAGAGCGACGGCGGTGCCTCGGTTGAGCCGGGCGGTACCGTCGCCTACACCCTCACCTATTCCAACGTCAGCACGACGGGCGCGACCGGCGTGGTGATCACCGAGACCGTACCGGCGAACACGACGTTCAACCCCGGCGCCAGCACCGCGGGCTGGGCCTGCGCGCCTGACAACAACGCCGGCTCCATCTGCACCCTCGCGGTCGGCGCCGTCGCGGGCACGAGCGGTGACCTGATGGCCATCTTCGCCGTCACGACCGCCGATCCGCGGCCGGCCGGTGTGTTCCAGGTCTCCAACACCGCCAGCATTACCGACGACGGCGCCAGCGGCGCCGATCCGACGCCGGGCAACAACACGGCCAGCGACACGACGCTGCTGGTGGGATTGGACTACTACACGATCGTGCCGCCTTGCCGGCTCCTGGATACCCGCATCTCGGGTGGACCGATCAGCTCCGGGGTGGAGACGGAGTTCGCCACCGCCGGCCAGTGCTCGATTCCCGCGGATGCGGTCGCCATCGCGGTCAACGTCACCGTCATCGATCCGTCCAACGGCGGTCATGTTGAGATCTATCCCCTCGCCGGCGAGCGTCCGTTCACCAGCACCGTCAACTTCGGTTCCGGACAGGTACGGCCGAACAACGCCATCGTGCCCTTGGCGGCGGACGGCTCCTTCCAGGTGTTCTTCGTCATCACGGGTGGCGGCACCTCGGAGCTCGTGATCGACGTAGTCGGGTACTTCAGGTAAACGGAAGAGGGGTTGCCGCGGCGAGGCCGCGGCAACCCCTTCCTCCTCTCCGGTTACGGCTTCCTCTCGTCAAACCCCAGCGGCACCTGCTGCCTCCCCTGCTCCCCGTCCCTCGGTACCACCTGCAGAAGGTAGAGGCCTCCCGGCTCCAGCCCCTCGGCCCGCAACCGGGTCTGGGGCACCATGCCCGCGGGGGATGGAGTGCTGCCGGCGGTCTCCTCATCCAATCCTTTACCCTCGGCGATCAGCACGCCGTCCTCGTCGAAGAGCCGGGCGAGGACGGGCTGGCCCTCCGGGCTCGAGACGATCAGGTCGAGAGGACCGCCCTTTTCGAAGCGGATCACGCGGAAGTCTCCCAGGGGAGGGAGATCCGTGGGGTCCGGATCGGGTCCGGGCCAGGGGGACTGGCCCGGGAAGCGGCCGCCCTGGAGCGCGATGATCCCCTTCATGATTTCCAGCTCTCCCTCGGGCGTCAGCCTCCGGATCATGGCCATCTGCCGGCCGAGCTCGTCGCACTCGCTCGGGGTGTAGTAGCGCGTGCCCTCCCATTCCGCCTCCAGACGGTAGAGGCGGCGCGGCGGGGTGGAAGCGGTCAGGTTCACCACGAGCGTGCCGCCGTTGGGCAGCGTCTGGCGGAGGTTGGCCAGATACAGCGTGTTGTCCCGGGTCAACCCCAGGGACGGGATCGAGATGGTCATGGGATAGGCGTCGATGAAGAGTTGCCCCGGGTTGTCGAACCGGCAGGCGGTGTGCCCGGAGGGCGGACCCGCCACCGGGGGTACGACCACCTGATAGACGTCCGTGTCGTTGGCAACGTGCTGCCAGGCCCAGTCGGCCGCGAGCTCCCGCTCCTCGGGGAACCACATGGTCGGGGCCTCGATCCTCAGGCGCGGGTCCGCGGCCGGGTTCGGCGGTGTGGTGACGAGGTCGATCAAGCGGCCCTGGGCATCCCGGGACTCGCCCCAGTCCTGAGGCACCACCCGGTAGGTGGTGTGCACCTCGATGTTGTACGCCGTGTCCCCGGAACGCCCGTCGGGGCTGGAGACCTCCAGCCTGGCCGCGCTGAAGCCGAGCACGTCGTCCGTGTCCCGCTCCTGGGTCTGCCCGGGGGCAATCTCGACCCGCAGGGTCGGCGGGGGGAGGTGGTGCCAGCGGCTGATGGGCTCGACATCCAGGCGCAACGGGGCGGGCAGCGTGCCGAACGTGACGTTCGCGAAGTCGGCCAGGGAGAAGCTGTAGCGGTCCACCTCGCCCTTGAACAGGGAGATCTCGCCGTTCGGCGGGAAACCCGACGGTCCCGGCTCGGTGAGGAAGCTGGCGTGGGTCCTCGTCAGAGGCGCAGCGTTCGGCGCGGGAACGGGAAGGTCCCCCAGATCCCGGTGCCGGTTGTCGTTGGGCTCATCGTTCAGGCGCGGCTCCCAGAAGGACTGTTCGACCAGGCTGGCCGGCATCTCGCCCCCGGGGGTCACGTTGTAGTGCAGGCTCCAGTCCCCTCCGGGCGCGCCGAGCGGCGAAGCGTCGGGATTGTCGAGCTCACCGAGGTCGAAACCGTTGATCAGTGAGCTGGTGTTGGGATCGGGGGAGATGGATTCGCCGCCGCCCTCAGGGATCGTCGGGTCCGATTCATAGCCGGTGACCTGAAGGATCAAGTCCGATCCCGAGACGGTGAACAGATCGAGGATGCCGACGCTCTGGCCGGTGTCGACGTCTGCGTCCCAAAGGAGCTGGCGCCAGACGCCGTTCACGTTGACCGAGTAGAACCATTCGCCCGAGCTCAGGGAGTCGTGATCGTCGAGCACGTCGATCTGCCAGTCGCCGATCGTGGCGGTGCGCGACGTGAGCGAAAGCCCGTCCTCGGGCTGCACCAGGTGGCCCACCATCATTTCGAAATAGAAAGTGCCGGTGCGGTCCGGAGGGTCCACGCTGATCTCCATCCGGTTGCCGTCGATTTCGGCCGCCACCCGGCTGACGTCCCCTTCCACGACCCGCAGGAAGGGGGACCAGCCCGCGGGCGGAAGGTCGACCTCGAAGGTGAACGGACCCGTGAACTCATACGCGAACGGCTCGGGATCGCTGTTCAGCCAGACGCGCACCATGCGGACGGTCCTCTGGGGGCCGCCCGGGAAGAGCGGCCGGACTTCCAGGCGGTCGCTTTCGAACATGGGGATGGGATGGATCTCGGTCTTCGGCTCGTGGCCGCAGTCGAAGATCCAGCGCCCGAGCACGGTAACGTGATCGTTCACGCTGGGGCGCGCGCCGAGGTCGCGATCGTTGTTCGGCGGGAAGCCGGCCGACTCGGTTTCCAGAACGAGGTTGTCGGCGCCGCCGACCGTGGCCCATTGGTCGGCCTGGGGTAGCGTCACCTTCATGTCCACGTCGTGGCTGGTATGGATGTAATGCGAGTCCTCGCCCGAGACGTAGACCTTGGTGAGCGTCCCCGAAACCTGAGCGATCGGGCGGGCCGAGTCCACCAGCGGCCACTTCAGGTCGGAGTCGAAGACGTAGGCCAGGTTGCGCGGATCGTCTTCCCAGGCGAAGTTCGGCTCGGTCGGCACGAAAGGCCATCCGCAGATCTCGGCGAACCTGGCCACGGTGGGCGGCGCCGGGTCGGGCAATTCGTTGGTCCGAGCCGTGGAGACGGGAGTGCGCGGGCCCGAATTGATCACGGGCTCGAAAATGGAGCTGATCCCGTCTTCCGAAGCTGCTGAGAGCGCCTGCGCCGGACGGTCGCTGGGGGAAGTCCCCCAGGTGTCGGACCTCAATTCCTGGAAGCTCGCGGGCCAACGCTCCCGAAACGCCCGCGGCTGGCCGGAGACCGTCGGGGCTTCGCCATCGTAGGCCAGGGCGAAGCGCAGGGTCGAGCCCGGGGCGAAGGGGGAGAGGGCCTTGAGGGGGATGCGGATCTCGCCCGACCACCAGGGCGCGGTGAATGGCTTCAGGTCCTCCTGCGCCTGGAGCCGGTCGCCGCTCAGCGTCTTTGCCTGGATGCCCGCGGGAGCGGCGCCGTTGTAGCCCGCTCCGCTGCCGGTGCCCACTACGAGCTTGCCTTCCGGAGTGAGCCGGATGCGGAGCTCGGTGGGACCGGGCTGCGAGGCCGGCTTGTTGTCGCGGTCAATCCACAGGGTGACCGCGCTGCTCGCGCTCCCGGTCCGTCCGGCCAGGACGTTCGAACAGAGGTAGAGAGAGTCCCCAGCTACCAGCAATTTCATGTGGATCGACCGGTCGGGCTCCATGGAGAGCTTCGCCGCCCGGCCGTACTCGGAGAAGGTGCAGTCGCCGTCCAGAGTAATCGCCTTGTTGTCCGCGATGGCCGGGACCCGCGGGTTCCAGGCCGGAAGGGGCTTCTTGGCGGGATAGTCATAAGGCTCGAACTTCGGCGGGTCGGGGAACTCGGACACCCGTGGCTCGTCCCGAGCCAGGGACGCGCTGCCGATCAGGCCGGCGTGATGACCCCCGGCGATGTCCCGAAGATCCGCAGTGAACGGCCAGAGCGCCACGAGGCCCTCCTCGCCGCCGCGCAGGTTTTCGAAAGCATCTTCGCGGATCTCCTCCGCGGTGCGGGCGCGGCTCCAGATCCGCAGCTCGCGCACGTAGCCGTGGAGCGGGTCCCGCTCCGGATCGTCCCGGTCCGATCCGATGCGCAGGGGGAGGGTCGAGGAGCCCAGGATCTCCACCTCCCTTTCCTCGTCCTCCGAGACCTCGCGCGGCGGCTCCCACCCCGGCTGAAGGACGACCGAGCCGTCCACATACAGGGTCCGGATGCCGGCGGGATCGAAGGTGGCGGCCACGTGATGCCAGCCGTCCCCCAGGGGATGGGAAACACCGCGGACGGTGGAAGCTCCGCCATGGCCGAAGCGCACTCCCTCGCAGAGAGCCAGCCAGTAGGACGATGCCTGACCGTTGCCCACCAGGGTGCCGCAGTCGCCGTCCACGGCTCGCACCCAGGCCTCGACCGTAAGCTCCTCCGGGTTCAGCTCGGGAGAGTACGGCACCACGAGATGACCTTCGCGGCCGTCGAGGAAGACCGAGCCCGCCTCGGTCCCCTGTGGGTAGACCGGGGCCAGCGCCACCTCGCCAAAGCTCCCGGGAGCGAAAGGATCAGCGGAGTCCGGCCAGCTTCGGGAGCCGTCCCTGCCTTCGATGGAGAAGCCGAGCCCGGCCGTCCGCCCATAGCCGCCGAGCCACTCCAGAGAGATCCGCACCTCGGCGCCGTCACCCGAGTACCCGGCCTCGGCATCCGCCTCTGTGATTGAAAGAGGAACGAGCCCGCCGCGCCCGTCGCCCTGCTCGGCCTTCACCGCCCCTTCGGCTGTGAAGTGGAAGACGGCGTCGCCCGTCTCCAGGTCGCCGTCGCCGGACAGGTCGGGATCGAGGCCGACGGAGATCCGCTCCCCCTCTCCGGCTTTTTCGAGGCAGAGGTAGAGATCCACCGAAGAGTGAAGGATTGAGACGCGGGTGTCCGAGCCCCGCATCGTGAAGCTTTCGCCCCGCTCGTAGGCGGGATCGTCGCATTGGCCATCCACCTTGGGAGGATCGAGCCAGCGGGGAGCGGTGATCGAAGTAGACTCATCCTGCGCAACGGCGCCCATGGAAAGCAGCGCCGCCGCGAGGACCGAAAGAAGCAACGGCCTTCGCATGATCGTCTCCTTTTCTCCCTCCCGGAGGAGGGGATGAGAAGGAGGCGACGGAGGGAGGGCAATCACAACAGAGGGCTGCCCTCGGATAGAATCGCTCTCGTGCCAACGAGTGGTGGAACAGCAGACAAGCTCGGCAACCGGTACGAGACCCTATGGGCTATCGATCAGCTCCTTCGGATCGTCGATGGTGCTGCGCGCTGGTTGACCTCAGAGCCGTTAGACCCTGATGAAGCCAGAGGAGTCGAGTTCACGGTCTCCAATGCTGACGGTACGACCGACTACTGGTCGGTCAAGCGGCAGACGACGAAAGCAGCGGGATGGACTCTGGGGAGGCTGGCCGCCAAAGACGAACGAGGTAGAACCATCCTCGGGGACCTGCTGGAACACGTGGAGCGAGATCCCAAAAACTGCGCCGTCTTCGCTTCCACCCTTGGTGCTCGTGACTTCGAGGAGCTTCGAGCCTACGCCAAGAGCAGAGAGATGCTCGAAGAGCGGCTCGCTCAGTCAGCCGAGCTCAACTCGGCGTTCTGCGGTTACGTGTTGCCACTGTGTGGGGGTGACACGGAGCGAGCCCTAACCTTCCTGCGACGGGCGCGGACGCACGCCATTGACGAAGCCCAGCTTCTGGAGCGTGTCAACTTCACGATCCGCAAGCTCCTCTATGCCGCGGATGGTTCGCCGCTGGATGTAGCCGCCGTGCGCGGCCAACTGGCAGACTTGCTCCTCGGCAGCATTCATCGGCCTCTCGATCGAGGGTCAATCCTTGATGCTTTGGCAGAGCACGGCATTCGGCTGCGCGAGTGGGCCCTCGACAAGTCAGTCCTGGATCGAGTCGAGGCGATTTGCGAGGCGTACACGGCGCCACTTCGGTCGCAGCTCATCAACGACACGCTCCTACCGCTTGCAGGCTCAGAAACTATCCTTAGTGTCAGCGGCCAGCCTATCGCCCAAAGGGTGCTGGTCGTCGGTGGTGCAGGCGGGGGCAAGAGCTCTGTATTGGCGGGTGTGGTCGAGCGCCTGCGCACCTCCGGCGTTGCCGTGCTGACGGTTCGCTTTGACCAATTGCCCGAGGGAATCCTCACCACGACGGAGCTGGGCCGCAAGTTGCTCCTTCCAGAATCGCCGGCATTAACCCTTGCCGGCGTTGCTTCCGGTGCGCCATTCGTGCTCCTCGTTGACCAGCTTGACGCCGTGAGCATCGCGTCGGGTCGCCGGGCGGAGCTGTGGTCGCTTTTCGAGGAACTTCGCCGTGAGGTGGAGCGGCTTCCGGGTATGTCGCTGATTGTGGGTTGTCGCGAGTTCGATCTGGAGCACGACCACCGGATGCGTGCGATGAAGACATCCGGCTTCACAATCGTGAAGCTCGCACCCCTCTCGATCGAGCAGGTAGACACCGCTTTGCGTGGCGCCGGAGTGAACCCATCCGACGTTCAGTCCGCTCTCAAGCCCGTTCTTGTCGTCCCATTGCATCTCTCAATGTTCCTCAGTCTGGCTCCAATCGATCGTGTTGGCGTAGGTAGCCGTGACGAGTTGCTCGACAAGTTCTGGACGGAAGGCGAACGTCGGACTGACCATCGGCTCGGGCGCAAGGCGGCTTGGACGCAGGTGATCGATCTGCTCGCAAACTGGCTCAGTACCAGGCAACAACTCTCGGCGCCCGGGTACGTTTTCGACGATTTTCGCGATGATGCTGTAGCGATGGCATCGGAGCACGTCCTGATCCTCTCCGAAGGACGATACCGCTTCTTCCACGAGTCATTCTTCGACTATGCCTTCGCCAGGCGGTTCGCTGCAAAAGGGGGGCGTCTTCTCGACCTGCTGTTGGGGGGCGAGCAGCACCTGTTCCGGCGCGCACAGGTGCGCCAAGTGCTCGCGTACCTTCGCGCGCAGGACTGGCCTCGATACATGGAAGAGCTTGAGGCGGTGCTTGGTGAGCACGGCGTCCGCTTCCATATCAAACGCTTGGTGTTCCAGTGGCTGTCATACCTCCCTGACCCGCAGCTTCAGGAGTGGCGCGTGCTCCAGAAGCTTCTCAACTCGGTGCCGGACCTCCGATCCCATGTCCACAGCGTGACCAGGGGGCACTCGGGCTGGTTCGACGTTCTCGATGCGGCTGGTTTCTTTGACGGAGCATTGTCGAGCAAAGAAGAGAAGCAACAAGAGGAGGTCATATGGATGTTCAGCCATCCCCAGACAATGCAAACACGGTCGGCCCGGGTCGCCGCCCTGTTGCGGAAGTACCGCATACCGGGCGAACCGTGGAGTCACTACTTGCGCTATGTATGCCGGATTGGGTACGTGTATTTCAGTCGGGAGATGTTCGACCTCTTCCTGTCGCTCATTGATGACGGCACACTCGATGGAGTTCGCCCTGGCTTCGCAGTCAACGACGATTGGTGGAGTGTACTCTACTCAATGGCTCAGGAACGGCCCGAGCTGGCGTGCGAGGCAATAGGCCAATGGTTCGATCGTGCCCTTGTCAGGTGGCGTCTCGGCCAAATGGAAGAGCCCGACTCAGTCGACGATGATACTTCCCTGGATCGAAGCCTGTCGGCGTATCTGAATCGAAGTGGGAAGGGTGTAAGCGTGATCCGTGATGCTGCCAAAAATCCGCTTAGCTACGCTGAACAGATATTGCCTCGCGTTGCCGCGTTCGTGAACGATACGGCTGAAGAACGCACAGGCCGACTCTGTATAGACCCGCTTTGGTCCTTCCGCTCATTCGGCGATAACAGTCTTCAGATCCATGGTGCTCTTCTCTCGAATCTTGCTATATCCCTGGAGGCCTTGGCGAAGATGGCGCCAGAAGTGCTCGACCGATTGCTGGCACCTTACCAGGATCGTCCTCATGACGCGATCGCATACTTGGTGCTGCGCGCGTGGACGGCGGCGCCCGAGGTTTATGCTGAGCACTTGGCCGACTATCTCGCAAGAGACGCACGTCGTCTGAAGGTCGGTTATGCCTCATGGGGCGGCAATGGAGGATCGGCGGAAAGCTATGTCGCATCGCAAGCCGTGCGGGCAGCGTCCGCTCGGTGCTCGCCTGAGCGCTTTGTAGCTTTGGAGAATGCCATTCTCTCACTCAGGGATGATTGGGAATCCAAGCACCCCGAGATACGTGGTTTCAGACAGTTGGAGTTGCTTCAGTCGCTTGCGAAATCCCGGCTGAGCGCTTCGGGTCGCGCCAAGCTCAATGAGCTCCGGAGAAAGTTTCCTGGCGAGAGGAGTGAACCGCCACGCCGGATGGAAGTCTCCTCCGTTGAGTCACCTGTTCCCGAAGATGCCCAGGCAAAGATGACCGATGAACAATGGTTGCGCGCCATGCGAAAGTATGCAGGTGTGGATCGCCGTCTGGATCGAGCATTCCGGCGCTCCGGCGGAATGGACGCTCTTGCCTACTCTTTGCAAAACAGAACCAGGACCTATCCTGGCAGGTTTGTAGCACTGGCTGAGCGAATGCCTGATGATCTGCCCACCAGCTACTTCGAGGCGATCTTGCGAGGGGTTGCGGACCATCTGGCCGGGAAGAATGAGGCAAGCCCTCCAATGATTACTCTGGAGCAGGTCACCTCGCTCGTGCGGCGCGTGCATGCTCTGCCAGGACCTCCCGGCGGACAGGACATCGCTAGGCTGATCAAGAACTGGGTTGGCCGCGAGTGGCCGGAGGAGGTGGTTGATATAATTGCTTGGTACGCTGTGAATGATCCGGATCCCGACACAGAGCTTTGGAGGACATCCGCTGATAGCGGACAGCCATACAACGGCGGTGATGCGTACAGGGCAGGCATCAATTCGACGCGGGGGGCGATCGCCGGCGCAATCGCGCGGCTGTTGTTTGACCAACCGGAGCATCTCAAGCGACTTCAGGGAGCCGTGGACAGCCTCGTCAACGACCGATCGATAGCCGTGCGCTCTTGCGTTATCGAAGCGTTGCTGGCGGTGTTGAATGTGGATGTCCCCAGGTCGCTCTCTTGGTTTCTCGACTGCATTTCCTTGGACCAGGCAGTCCTTGAGACACCTTTGATAGAGCGCTTTGTCCACTATGCCGGTTATCGGGATTATCCAGCGATTCGCCCGGTGGTTGACGTACTGTTAAGATCGTCTTCTTCTCAAGCAGTTGAAGCGGGTGCGCGGCAAGTATGCCTTCTGGCTTTGGATGTTGAATCGGCGATGGCGGATGTGGAGCGGGTTCACAGCGGCACTCCCCTCATGCGGAAAGCGGCTGCGGATGTCTATTCCACGAATGTGGCGGACGATGCGGTGGGTCCCACGTGCAGGCAAATGTTGAAGCCGTTTTTCGCTGACCTGGACGAGTCGGTGCGCACCGAGGCAGCATCGGCGTTCCGGAAGCTGGGAAGCCTCACGACGGCTGACCAAGCCGATCTTCTAGGGGCATTCTTGAAGGCTGCGCCGACGCCCGCCGCTCTGGAGACGGTAGTTCATGCGCTCGAAGATTCACCGGTTCCACTCCCGGAGCTTGTCTGTGAACTGGCCGAGAAGTGCGTCGAAGCCTACCGCGCCGAAGCGGGGGATATCTCCAAGAATGGTGCGATGGTTTCTATGGACCTTTCCAAGATCGTTGTCCGCCTCTACGCCCAGACAGAGGACCCGAAGATTCAGTCACGGTGCCTGAACCTGATAGACGAGATGGAGCGGCACCATTTCTTGGGCTTGTCGGATGAGCTGCAACGACTGGACCGATGAGTGAGACTACCTGCGCGTTGCCACGAAGCCGGACCACCACGTGAGGCCGATGAAGAGGATCTGCATCAGCGCTCTCGGGATCAGCGGCGTGGCGGGCTGGCCGCGGAGAAGGACGCCCTCCTGGGCCGCGTGGACGTTCGCGGGAAACACGGCGATGAGGAAGAGAACAAGCCCGATCGCAGCGGCCCTGCGCGTCTTCGGGATCAGGAGCCCGATCGCGCCCGCGACCTCGAGCAGGCCGGTGAGGATGACCACAAGCTCAGGGTTGGGCACCCAGGGCGGGAGCATGTTCGCCATGTCGTGCCGCATGTCGTTGAAGTGGGCCATGGCGGTGAACGTGAACATCACCGCGAGCCCCACGCGCACGGCTGCCGGCCATGAGTTGAAGGCGGCCACCCACCTGCCGAGCAGGCGGAAGACGAGTGTTGTCACGATGAGCACGATCAATGGAGCCATGGATCACCTCGATTCACTGCGAGGTCGAGCAAGCTCACCCCAGAAAGACGCCGGCCTGAACTGCCAGCACAATGGCAAAGACCACGAGGAGGACCGCGGCGAAGACAATCCAGTATCGAAACCGCAGGTTGAGCGAATATTTGACGCCGGCCGCGCAGAGAGCCACGAGAGTCAGCCCGCCGGCGAGCGGCACGATATCTTCCAAGGACATGCCGTGCTGAGAAGCGGCTCCCGCCAGCATGGCTCCGTACCACAGGGCCTCGACGGCGAGAAACCCGGTCAAGAGCGTGAAAGGTACTGCGATCAAGCGGCCGAGAAGGTGGCGTGTGCGCGGTTCCATATCTATCTCACGGCCATGATCTATTTGGGCTCACCCTGTTGCGGAAGGTTTTTCGGTGCCGGGGCCAGCGCCAGATCCACGTGTACCGTTCCCCCGGGCGTCACCACGACCCGGCTCTCCGCGGGGGCGAAGCCTTCGGACTGGACGGTCATCGTATAGGTGCCCGTGGAGACGCGGGGCAGCTCGAAAGCACCCTGGTTGTCGCTTGTCGTGCTCGGACCGGGGAGCGCCATGCCCTCCGGACCCTCGCTGGTCATGGAGACGAGGGCTCCGGCCACGGGCAGCCCCTCGGGAGAGAGGACCCGGCCTTCGACCCCTCCGGTCAGGATCTCCACCGCGATCTCCCGGTCCCCGGTGACGTCGACCGTCTGCGTGTGGCTCACTCCCGAGGGGAGGAAGATCATGAGCGTGTAGGTCCCCGCCGGAACTCGTTCGAGGATGAAGGAGCCGTCGTGGGCGGTCGCCCGCCCTCCATGGTGGCTCTCGGAGCTCTGCAGATTGATGAAGGCGCCGGCGAGCGGGACCCGGTCGAGCAGGACGCGGCCGGTCAGCGTGAAGCCGGACGAGACCTCCAGGTCCAGGACGACCTCTTCGTCCCCGGGCTCGACGCGCACCGTGCCCTGGACCGCGGGATTCGCTGAGAGATGGACGGACACCGTCCAATCCCCCGGGGCGACGTCGGAGATCCGGTAGGAGTCTTCTCCTTCGGCCCCTTCGACGAGCCCCTGCTGGTGAAGGTCGCTGCCCTGGGAGTAGGCCGAGATCATGGCCTTGCGCGCCTCGTCCGGAGAGAGGCCGAGGAGGCGCCCCCGGATGACCGCGCCGGGGCCGAGCCGCAGCTCGAGGCCGCCGACTGGGGCGCCCTCGACCCGGACTTCGGGGAGCACCGAGCCGGCGAAGCCCTGGCGGGCGGCGCTCAGCGTGTACTCTCCGTCCGGGACGTCCTCGATCACGAAGGAGCCGTCGGCGGAGCTGAGGACCCGGAAGCCTTCCAGTGCGTGGAGTCCCTGCACCGGGGTGCTCTTCTGAGGCACGAGAGAGACGCCCGCTCCCGCGATCCCCTTCCCGTCGCTCCCGCCGCTCCCACTGATCACCCGTCCCGAGACCTCGGCCCCCGCGGCGAGCCTCAGGTCGAGCCGGTTCCTGCCCGGCCGGATCTGCACGGGGGAGACTACGCTCGGACCCTGGCCGGCGCTCGCCCTGACTTCGTAGGAGCCCGGCTCCAGGTCTCCGATCTCATAATGCCCCTCCTCGTCGGTCGAGACGGCCATCCGGAAGAAGCCCTGATCCTCGCCCTGAAGGTGCACGCTGGCGTAGCGCAGGGGGAGGTCCTCGCGGTCCAGCACGCGCCCTTCCAGAGAGGTCCCCGGCTGCAGGGTGATCTCGACGGGCGCGATCTCTCCCTCCTCCGGGATCAGGACCCCTGGCTCGCGCCGGGTCTTGTACCCGGACGCGGAGACGAGGACGTCGATCGTCCCCGGCTTCAGGCGGGAGAGGACGAACCGTCCCTCCTCGTCCGTCTTGGGCGGGCGCCCTCCCAGGGGTGCCCCGAAGAAGCCGGCGGAGGTATACGACGGGAAGACCCTGGCTCCGGCGACCGGCTCGCCTTCGGCGTCGACCACCCGGCCTTCGAGGCTCCGGGAGCGGGCGAGCCGGATGTGCACGGGCTTGGCCGTCGGCGCCTCGACGCCGGACATCACCTCGTGGGCGAGCTCGGGATGGCCTGCGTTGACCTCGAATCGGCTGCCGCGCGGGAGGTCCGCAAACCGGAAGCGGCCGTCGGGACCGGTCTCGACGGGCTCCATCGACATGGAGGAGAGCTCGGGCGTGAGGAACCCGCTCGGGTCGTGGCCCAGCGAGACCGAGGCCTTTTCGACCGGCCGGCCGCGCGTGTCGGTCACGATCCCTTCGATCGCGGCTCCGGGCTGGAGGGTGACGTCGCCCAGGTCGAGCTGCGGGGCTGTCTCCGGGGTCTCCGGGGTCTCCGGGATCTCGATGCCCTGGACGACGGCCGGGGCGAAGCCGGCCCGGACCGCCCGCAGGGAGAACCGGCCGGCTTTGAGGTTCTGGAGCCGGAAGCGCCCGCCGGCATCCGACACCGCCTGGAAGCTCACCCACGGACCGGGCACCGGCTCCGACTCGGCCGGCATGAGGGTCAGCTCGGCGCCGGCCACGGGGAGTCCTTCCCCGGTCACCACCCGTCCGGTCGCGGCCGTGCCCCGGCGAAGAACGAGCCGGATGGGCGCGGTGGAGTCGGCGAGCTGTTGGGCGGGGGCGAAGCCCTCGCGGACCGCCGCGACGTTGTGCAGGCGTCCGGCGGGGAGCTGCCGGAGCACGAAGCGGCCGTCGGGACCGGTCCAGGCCTTCCTCTCTTCCATCCGGATGGAGCGGGGATCGAGGGGATTCGTGTTGGTGGCGACCTTGGCTCCCTCGATCGGATTGCCCGCTTCGTCCACGACCTGGCCCGTGATGGCGGCGCCGGGTCCCAGGAGGAAGGTGATCGGAACGTTCTCGTCCCTCTTCCAGCGATGGACGTGGCGCAGGCTCCCCGCCGTGCTGGCTTCGACGGTGCCCCGGTCGCCCGAGGGCGCACGCAGCTCGAAGCTGCCGCTGGCGTCCGTCCGGGCCCAGGCGGTCCCCCCGTTCCAGACCAGGGCTCCGGGGACCGGGTCGCGCCGGGCCGCGTCGAGCACCCGGCCGGTCACGGTCGTGGGGGAGCGGAGGGCGACCACGGGCACGTCCGTCCCCTCGCCGGCCTCGGTCGTCATGACGATCTCGATCCTCAGACCCTTCGAGTCTTCCGCGAAGACGCCGATCTCGTCTTTCTGGGGGACGGGCAGGGCGATCCGCCCGTCCTGCCCGGTCAGGCCGAAAGGCCATCCCCGCCGGGCGAGGCGGACCAGGGCTCCGGCCGCGGGCTTGCCGTTCGCCCCCCGGATCTCGATGGTCCGGAAACGGGGAGCAGGGAAGCGGACGGTCTGCGACGCTCCCGAGGGGGTTGTCGAAGCCGTGGCGTACAGCCCGGGGGTGGTGACCACGAGGGTCAGCATCTCGCCGTCGGAGCGGGGGAAGACGGCCTTGCCTTCCGCGTCCGTCACCGCCCTGCGGTCGGCCGCACGCCAGTGCTCGTCCGGCTCCTTCTGGGGGATGGCCTGGAGCACGACCCCGGCGAGGGGCTGCCCGTCCGCTCCGACCGCCCGAATCTCCAGGAGAGCCGCGGGACGCAGCTCGACCGGAGGGACCTCCGTCTCCTCGACCAGGAAGGAGACGAAGCTCTCCAGGGCTACGTGCCCCTCGGCACGGACCAGGACGGAGTAGAAGCCGGTCTCGGGGACCTTGAGCGCGAAGGAGCCGTCGGGGAGCGGACGGGCCGAGGCGATCGGCGGCACGGTCTCGCCTTTGAGGCGGCGGAGAGCCTCCTCGTACCCGACCGACCAGGGGCGCAGCTCGACCTGGGCGTCCTTGGGGGGGTGGAGAATGCGGCCCGTAATCCGGAGCGGAGCGGCAGCTTCCCCAAAGGACGCAAGGGAGGAAAGCAATGCGAGAAGGAGGGCGGGAAGCGCTTGTCTGGAGCGAAGCATGGCCGGAGCGATGATCGTGTCTTCTTATTGTCTCATGCCGGGCGCGACCTCCGGCGTGATCTCCTGATCGCCTCGATCCCGATCCGAAGCGATCCGGGGGATCTTCGAGCCGTTCCGAGCCGCCTGGACTCGATCTGAAACTTTCTGAGCCACTCTGACGGATTCAGGACGGCTCCGAAATTCTCGGAGCCTTCCCAATCCGTTCGGAGTGGCTTCGAAGCGTTTCGGATTCAATCCCTTGGATTCGGAACGGCTCGCAACTGCTCTGGAATCGATCCAAGCCGCTTGGAACCGCTCCGAGCTTTTCAGATCCCTCCAAGGGATTCTGGACGGCTTCCAAGTCCTTCGGATCGACTCCAAAAGATTCGGAATGGCTCACTCGACGGCCTTGAGCACGATGTCCTGAACCGTGGGCGCCCCCGGCTGGACCTCCATCCTCGCCTGGAGCTCCTGGAAGCCAGGCTTCTGGACAACCAGGGTATAGGAGCCGGCAGGAATCGAAAGCACCTCGAAAGCGCCCTGAGCGTCGCTGCGGACGGACGGTCCCCAATCCGGAAGCGAGCGCCCCGAGGACGGTTCCGTGACACGGAACTGGATGGCGGCGTCGGGCACCGGCTCCCCGCCCGCCGAGAGGATGCGCCCCTGGACACCGGCAGTTTCGACTTCCAACTGCACCTCCTGCCCCTCCTGGAGCTGGATCGTCCGGTAGAGGGCCAGGACCTTCTCCGCGCTGTAGATGAGGATCGAGTGGGGGCCGGGCTTCAGCGGGCCGAGGGAGAACCTCCCCTCGTGGTCGGCTTGGGTCTTCGCGGAGTAGTCCCGGATCTGGAGAGACGCGGCGGAGATCTCTGCTCCCCGCAGAGGGAGGCCGTTGAGCGAGACGCGGCCGGAGAAGATGTTTCCCTCCGGGAACTGGAGGTCCAGGACGGCCTCGGCCCCAGGTGCGAGCTCGACCTCCCCCTCGGCGGCTGGGCCGTTGGGCTGGCTGGCCATCACGCGCCAGAGCCCGGAGCGGAGGCCCGGGAGGCGATAGCGGCCCTGCTCGTCGACCTGGCTCACCCCCTCTTCATCGTAGAAGTCGGTGTCGGCCGCGACCCACACCTGGGAGAGGGTCTCCGGAGGGAGCCCGAGCACGCGCCCGGTGATCGTGCCTGCCGCTTCCCTGGAGAGCCGGATCTCGAGCCCTTCCAGCCCGGCGCCGGCCACGTGGATCTCCCGGGATGCGGACCTGGCGTACCCGGAGGCGGATGCCACGAGCTCGAAGTGCCCGTCATCGACGTTTTGCACCCGGAACGAGCCGTCCGCCTGACTGTTGGCAGTGCGCTCCCGCTGGCCTTTCACGACCGGTCTCAGGTACACCTCCGCGGAGGGGACCGGATCTCCGGCTTCGTCCACGACCCGGCCGGCGACGACGGTCCCACGCTTGAAGACGAGCTCGACCTGGGTGGTCCCCGAGCCCAGCCGGACGGTCGCCTCGGCGCGCCGGCTGCTCCCGGGGAGCCAGGCGGAAAGGGTGTACTCGCCGGGCGCGAGACCGTCGACCCGGAAGCGCCCCCCGGAATCGGTCGCGGGATCCTCGAACGGGAATCGGAGCGGTCTGCCCCCGGGGCTTGCCTGGGCCACCACGATGATCCGGGCGCCCGGCACCGGGTTCCCTTCCTCGTCCTGGGCCCGGCCTTCGAGGACCGATGCCCGCTCCAGGGTGATGGTGACGGGCTCGGGGTCCCGGTCCTGCGGGATCTGGACCCCTCTCCACCAGGTGTCCCGGTAGCCGCGCGCGGTGACCTGCAGGTCGAGAAGCCCCGGCTTCAACCCGGTCCCCCGGAACTCGCCCTGGGGGCCGGTCCGGCCCAGCTTCGTGGTCATCCCGAAGCCGACCTCGGCGGCAGCCGTGACCTCCGCGTCCGGCACCGGCTCGCCCTCGGGTCCCACGACCCGGCCCGAGAGGCTGCGGGCGGTCTGAAGCTCGATATGGACCGGCTCGTCGGTCGGGGCCTGGATGCCCTGGACCATGGCTCGCGGGTGCGCGGCGTGATGGGCGGCGAGGTTGTACAGGCGGCCCCGCTCCAGGTCTTCGATCCGGAACCGTCCGTCCGGTCCGGTGAGGGCGTCGGGAGCCGGGTCCTGGTCGGCGACCACCATCGCGGTGATCGGTCCTTGTTCCGAGTAGCCCCGGATCACGACCCCTTCGAGGGGCCGGCCGCGCGTGTCGGTCACCCGCCCCTCGATCGCCGCTCCGGCCTTGAGGACCAGCTCGCCCGCGTCCAGGCGCGTCTCTCCGTCCGGCACCATGATCTCGGAGCCCAGGGTAGCCGAGAACCCGGCGCGCCGGGCCAGGAAGCGGAACTGTCCGGGAATCAGGTGGGGGATCGAGAATGCGCCCGAGACGTCCGAGTCTGCCCGGAACGACCCGTCGGGCAGCGGAAACTTCGCGTCGATCATCTCGACCGCGGCCCCCTCGACCGGGTTTCCGGCTTCGTCCACCACCCGGCCGGTCACGGTGGTGCCCGACCCCAGGACGATGCGCGCAGGAGGAGAGGCCTGGCCGGTTGGCGCCATCTTGACCGGGGCGGCCTCGGCCCGGCCGTATCCGGAGCGGCGGGCCTGGAGCTTGTAGACGCCTCCGGGGAGGAGGCCGTGGAACGAAAAGCTGCCGTCGGGCCGGGTTTCGACGACCGGCATGAATCCGATGGATGAGAGCGATCGGGCCCGCGAGGGCCCCGGCTCGATCTCGACCGAGGCTCCCGGGATGGGGGCGCCTGCCTTGTCCACCACCTGTCCCCGAAGGGTCGCGGCCGGCGTCAGGGTCATGGTGAGCGGCTTCGCCGGCCGGCCGGATTGCCGTTCGGGGATCTGGTAACCGGGGGCCGCGGCACCGAGCCAGGATTCTCCTCCCGTGGGGACCGGGAGCCGGAAGCTGCCGTCCGCCGTGGTTCGGACCGGGGGAAGGTCCGGCGGCAGCCCGCTCCAGACCAGGGCTCCGGCGATGGGCTTGCCGGTCTGGCTGTCCGCGATCCGGCCGGTGACCGCCTCGGCCGGAGCGATCCGGACGATCAGGACTCCGGCCGCGGGCTCCGCGCCGGTCTTCACCTCCGCCCGCTCCCCGCCCGGACCCTCCACCAGCAGCGGAGAGGCTCCGTCGGACGGGAGGGTCAGGCTCAGCCGGCCCTGGGGGCCGGTGACCCCCACCGGCCAGGTCCCCCAGCGGACCAGCGCACCGGCCACGGGCTTGCCCTGCGCGCCGAGCACCTCGATTGTCCGGGGACGGGACTCGGGCCGCACCGTCACCGAGTCCTCGTGGACCTCGGAAGCCACCTGGCCCAGGTACCCAGGATCGATGACGTAGACGTTGAGCGGCTCGAACTTCCCGCGTGGGAGGGTCAGCTTGCCGTCCGGTCCCGTGACGCCCTGCCGCTCCACGGGATGCCAACCGGCATGCCGCCAGGGGTTGTCGTCCACCGGCGGCGGCGCCACCCGGAGCGGGAGCCCCGGGAGCGGCCGGCCCTCTGGTCCGAGCGCCTGGATGGTGACCGTAGTGGGGAGCATCAGCTCCGCCGGAACGAGGAAGACCTCCTCGACCAAGGGCACCACGAGGTGCTCCAGGGCGAAGCGGTCCTTGGCCCGGACCATCACCCGGTACGCTCCGCTCTCCGGGGCGAGCAGCTCGAAAGAGCCGTCCGGGCCGGTCCGGGTGGACTTCAGGGGGATCGGAGGGTCTCCGGCGAGCTGGCGGAGCGCGTCCTCATAGACCTGAGCGGCCGGGTAAAGCTCGACCAGGGCTCCCGCGAAAGGCTCCCGGCCCTCCAGGACCCGGCCGGTGATCCGCACTGTCTGGGCGGACAGCGGCGAGACGATCGACAGCAGGACCAGGCTGGCAAGCAGACCACGCATCCTCGGCTCCTTTCGCAACCCTGCCTCTTGTATACGTCCCGCGCCTTGTATCCGTATGGTAAAAGATCCGCATGACCAACAAGACGATTGCCGGAGCCGTTCTCGCGCTCTTCCTCTCGATCCTTCCCGCCGCCCGGGCGGCCCAGGAGCTTCCCGAGGGCTCGGAGTGCCAGCGCCTCGGGAGCCATCTCCAGGCCGGCGCCCGTTCCGTGATGATGCTGTCCGAGCAGACCGGCCCGAAGGGATTCCTCGCCTTCCGCAGGGCGGTCACCGCTTCGGCGACGAGGGGCGGAGATGACGATCTCGCCTCCCGGGTGCGGGCTCTGGAGCCGGGCAAGGCGGTGCCCTCTGAGTCCTCCACCCTCGCCTCCTGCCTCCTGCGGCGGTATCTCGTGGCACGGTATGGCGACCGGATCGTGAGCGACCTTCAAGAGATGGTCCGCTTCCGCACCTTCGCGGAGGAGGGGAAGACGAACTGGGACGCGCCCGAGTTCGTCAGGCAGCGGAAGTGGCTGGAGGCGAAGGCGAAGAAGCTCGGGCTTCAGTTCAAGTCGTTCGACGGCCGGGTCGAGGAGCTCACCCTGCCCGGCCCGAAGCCAATCCTCGCCGTCCTGACCCACGGCGACGTGCAGGACGTCCAGGGCCAGCGGTGGTCGTCGCCGCCCTGGGAGGCGAAGATCGTGGACGGCAAGATCATCGGCAGGGGCACCGAGGACGACAAGGGTCCCATCGTCGTGACCCTCTACTCCATGGCGGCCCTGCGCGACACCGGATGGCCTCTCGGCTGGACCCTGCGGCTGCTCGTGGCCAACGCCGAGGAGTCGAGCTGGGAGGAGATCCCCTACTACCTGGAGCGCGCGCCCATGCCGGACCGGACGCTCGGCATCGACGCCAACTATCCGATCACCCACGCGCAGAAGGTGTTCGGCCTCATCACGTTCCGAGCCCAGCCCGCGGAACAGCCCGGATCGGGGTCCTGGCGGGTGGCGAAGATGTCCGGAGGGAGCGGCAACTCGATCATCCCCGAGGGCGGGGAGGCGCTGCTGGAGTGGGTGGGTGACGGGCCGCAGGAGAGCCTGGACCAGCTCGCTTCCCGGTGGGCTGCCGGGCATTCACCCGCCCGGCTGACCGTGAGCCGCGAAGGCAACCTCTTCAAGGTGGCCGCCGGAGGCAAGGGTGGGCACACCTCGGAGCCGACGAGCGGACACAACGCTCTCGGCGACCTGACCGCGTTCCTCTCCACCCTGGATCTGAGGCTCGATGCCTGGGGCTCGCTCGCGAAGTTCGTCGGGACCAACGTCGGGACCGAGACCGACGGCCGGAGCCTGGGCATCGCCCACAACCATCCCGTGATGGGACCGGTCACCTCCAGCCTGGTCTTCCTGCTGGAAGAGGAAGGGGCGCCCGCCGCCCGGATCAACGTCCGGCTGCCGATCGGGATCGATCAGAAGCAGATCGAGGAGCGGCTCGCGGCGAGGACGTCCGCTTTCGAGGGAGGGAAGATCACCTCCGCGGTCCAGGTCTTCGGGCAGCCGCACCTGGTTCCCGCCGAGGGGGAGCTGGTCTCGAACCTCCTCGCGGTCTGGGAGGAGGTGACAGGCAAGAAGGGCCGGCCGGTCGCGATCGGAGGCGGCACCCAGGCGAGGCTCTTCAAGGATGGCATCGACTTCGGACCGGCCTGGCCCGGGGTGCCCTACCGGGGGCATGGCACGGACGAGTACCTGACGATCGAGGAGCTCCACAGGATCGGGGAGCTGACCATCGCGGCGCTTTGGAGGCTGGGGAAGTAGCCCGAGAGGGCGCGTGGGAAAGGGGGGTGAGGTTCTGGCCCGCATTTTGCTGATGTCCTCGGTGTCTTCGGGGGTAGTCGCTACATGGGTGATCTTTCATCGGTCCGAGTCCTCTCTGCGGCTTCTGCCAAGGACGAGACCAAGCTTCGTGAGCAGGATCTCCTGGACCTGCGGATCTCGGCCCCGGCGCGGGATGCCCGGCCGGATCGGCCGGACCGGCCGGAAGAGAAGGCCGATCCTCGCCTCCGGGTCCTGGAGCAGATCCCGGCCCTGGTCTGGACCACCGACCGGGAGCTTCGGTTCACCTCCGCCCTCGGCGCGGCCCTGCTCCCCCTCGGTCTCGACTCCGGGCGGCTCGCCGGCCGCAACCTCTTCGAGCACTACGGCACCCGCGACCTGAGCTTCCCGCCGATCCGTGCCCACCTGCAGGCGCTCTCCGGGGAGCCGGTCGACTTCGAGCAGGAGCTCCGGGGCCGCCAGTTCCACAGCCGCGTCGAGCCGCTGCGCGAAAGCGACGAGCGCGGCGACCGGGTCGTGGGTACTGTCTGCATCGCCTTCGACATCACCGAGCGCAAGCAGGCCGAAGAGGCCCTGCACTCGGAGAAGGAGAGGGCCCTGGTCACCCTCGCTTCCATCGGCGACGGTGTCATCCGCGCCGACCCCGAGGGCAGGATCGACTACCTGAACCCGGTGGCCGAGAAGCTCACCGGCTGGTCCTCGGAGCGCGCGCTCGGCCAGCCGGTCTCCGAGGTCTTCCGCATCGTCGACGAGGTCAGCCGCCAGCCGCTGCTCGACCCGCTCGAATGCTGCCTGAGCGAGGGCAAGGTCGTGGAGTCGCCGGGCCACGCGCTGCTCCTGAGCCTCGACGGCAAGGAGTACTCGGTGCGCGACACCGCGGCGCCGATCCGCGACCGCCGCGGCAACCTCCTCGGCGCCGTCGTGGTCTTCAAGGACGTCACCCAGCTCCGGGGCATGGAGCGGGAGATGATCTACCTGGCGAGCCATGACGCCCTGACCGGGCTGATCAACCGCCGGGAGTTCGAAGCGCGTCTCAAGCGGGCCATCCGCACCGCCCGCGCCGAGCAGCGCCACCATGTCCTCCTCTATTTGGACCTGGACGAGTTCAAGATCATCAACGATACCTGCGGCCACCTCGTGGGCGACGAGATGCTCAAGCAGATCACCGCCCTGCTGCGTTCCCGGGTGCGGCGCAGCGACACCCTGGCCCGGCTCGGCGGCGACGAGTTCGGAGTCCTTCTGGAGGACTGCCCGCTCGACCAGGCGCGCCAGATCGCCGAGGAGGTCCGCCGCACGGTCCGCGACTTCCGCTTCTGCTGGAAGGACCAGATCTTCGAGGTCGGCGTGAGCATCGGCTTCGTCCCGATCAACAACGACAGCGGCGACCTCGCCCAGGCCATGAGCGCGGCCGACGCCGCCCTCTACGTGGCCAAGGACAGCGGGCGCAACCGGGTCCACGAGTACGAGATGGACGACACCCTGGTGGCCGAGCGCTATGGCGAGATGCAGTGGATCCACCGCATCCAGCGGGCCCTGGAAGAGAAGCGCTTCCGCCTCTTCTACCAGCTCATCCAGCCTCTCGGAGCCGAGAACCCCGGCCGCGAGCTGCTCTGCGAGGTCCTGCTGCGCATGCTGGACGCCAACGGCGGAGTCATCGAGCCGTCGGCCTTCATGTCCGCGGCCGAGCGCTACCACCTGATCAGCGAGCTCGACCGCTGGGTCGTCCACACCGCCTTCCGCGCCCTGGCCGAAGCGCAGCGGCGGGAGGTCTCGCGGCCGGTCCTCTTCGCCCTCAACGTCTCGGCCCAGTCGCTCTCGGACGAGACCTTCCTCGCCTACGTGCTGGAGCAGATCTCGGAGAGCCTGGTGGACCCGCGGCGCCTCTGCTTCGAGATCACCGAGACCGCCGCCATCAGCAAGCTCGACAGCGCGATCCGCTTCATCTCCGCGCTCAAGGTCAAGGGCTGCCGCTTCATCCTGGACGACTTCGGCAGCGGCCTCTCCTCCTTCGCCTATCTGAAGGACCTGTCCATGGACTTCCTGAAGATCGACGGCGAGTTCGTGCAGAACATGGTGGACGACCGGGTCAAGCGCGCCATGGTCGAGTCGATCCACCAGATCGGCCATGTCATGGGCCTGCAGACGATCGCCGAATGGGTGGAGAACCGCCAGACCCTGGATGCCCTGAGAGAGCTCGGCGTCGACTACGCCCAGGGCTACTGGATCAGCCGCCCGCAGCCCCTCGTGCACGACATCTAGTTTTCGTATTGACTTCCTCAAGTTTTTGTCGATAATAGCCCGGCCGCGGCGATGTAAGCCGCGCACCCCTCCAGAATAGGCCCACCAGCCTGCAATGTGAAAGGAGTTCTTAGTGAAACTCGGTGGACTTGTGTGTGCTTCGTTTGTCGTTCTCGTCCTTACCTCCTCTGCGGCCCAGGCCCAATGGTGCCAGGGCATTGAGGGTCCCTACTGGTGCGGCGATCCCAGCGCCTGTCAAGCAGTCTGCAGCGAGCCCGGCTCCGACTGCACGACCCCCTGCCTTTCATTGGGCAATCAGTGGAGGACCTGCGGTGGCCTCGAATCTGATACCGACCTCGACAATGACGGCGTTGACAACGATACCGACAACTGCGCCTGCGCCGCGAACACTGACCAGGTGGATTGCGATCAGGACGGCGCGGGCGACATCTGCGATGCCGTGGACGAGAAGTGGGTCCCGGTGAGCTTTCCGACCTACTGCGACTGGGACATGGACTGGCACTTCGGCTACGGCGAGGTCGAGCAGTACAGCACCCGAAGGTACCGCGAGGTGTGCACCAACAGCTTCTGCAACGACACCTATCAGACGGCAGAGAAGCGGTGCTACGAACCTTTCGACGATGACTACTGCTGCGAGATCCATTTCGGTCAGGCCTGCCTGACCGATAACCAGTGCCCCGCCGACAACTGCCCCTTCTGATCTGATTTCGAGCCGGAGCGGCATGGCGCTCTTCGTGCCATGCCGCTCCAGCCACTCACGTCCGCGGCTTGTAGGCGACCGCGTCGATCTCGACGGCGGCGCCGAGGGCCAGGTCCACTCCGCCGACCGTGATGCGGGCGGGCGGATCCGATCCGATGACCTCCAGGTAAGCGGCGTTCATCTCCGCGAACGTACCCATGTCCGCGAGATAGACGTTCACCTTCACGAGGTCGGCCAGCGCGGCCCCGCACTCCGTCAGGATGGTCTCGATGTTCCGCAGCGTCTGGGTCGTCTCCGCGCGGGTGCCCCCTTCGACCAGATCCAGCCCGCCGGGCTTCGTGCCCAGGGTGCCCGCGACGTAGATGAAGTCCCCGGCGACGACGGCGTGACAGAAGGCCGGCAGGCGGCCGAGCGCATCGACATTGACCTTTCTGGCGTTCATGGGTCCGATATTATCCGACGAATGGGCCGTATCGCCGCCTGCACCATCGCCGCCAAGAGCTACCTGTCCTACGCCCGGGTCCTGGCGCAGTCGTTTCAGGAGCATCATCGGCATCACCCGGACGTTCCGTTCTTCGTCCTCCTCGCCGACGAGGTCGACGGCTGGTTCGATTCAGCGGCCGAGCCGTTCCACCTGCTTCACCTGGCGGACTTGGAGATCCCCCGCCTCGAGCGCTTCCGTTTTCATTACACGCAGCAACCGCTGAGCTACGCCGTGACTCCCTGGCTGCTGAGGCATCTCCTGGACCGGGGCTTCACCAGCGCGGTCTTCTTCAAGCAGGAGAGCCTCGTCCTGGGCGACCAGACTCCCGCCTTCGAAAAGCTGGAAACGTGCTCGATCGTCCTCACTCCCCACCTGCTGGCACCGCTGGACGATGTGGACCGCGAGCTCAACATCCTCCTCTCGGGCATCTTCAACATCGGCTTCCTGGGGGTCTCCGAGACGCCGACGGCCCGCGAGTTTCTGGCCTGGTGGCAGGACCGGGTGTTCGCCCACTGCCGTCACGCCGTGGCGGACGGCATGCACTACGAGCAGCGGTGGATCGACCTGGTCCCCTCGTTCTTCGAAGGCGTCTGCATCCTCCGCGATCCCGGCGCCAACATCGGCCACTGGAACCTGCCGGAGCGGGACGTCCAGTCCTGCCGCCTGTTCCGCTTCAGCGGCTTCAGCCCGGATGATCCGGCAACCCCGACGAAGTACTCGACCCGGCTGACCATGGCGAACCTGGGGCCGGTTGCCAAGGTGTTCGATCGCTACCGGCGCCTGTTGGAAGAAGCGGGCTATCACGCGACGAAAAGCTGGCCGTATGCCTATGGCTTCTTTGACAACGGGGTCCCGGTTCCCGATCTCGCTCGCCGGATGTACCTGGATCTCGGCGAGGAGGTGGCCTCTTTTGGCGACCCTCTGCACACGGGGTCACCTCACAGTTATTATCAATGGCTCAACCATCCCGTCGATCCAGCCAGCGCCGTCACGCGCCTGTGGCAAGCCGTGTACCGGGAGCGGCCCGACGTTCAGACAGCGTTTCCGGATCTCCTCGGCTCGGACAGCGGCGCCTTCCTCGACTGGACGGCCGGCTTCGGAGTACGGGAGCATGCCATCTCCGAAGCCTTTCTGGTCCACGCGCCGTGACCTTTGCCGTCGGCACCATCGTCGCCAGGAACTATCTGGCCTTCGCAAGGGTCCTGGCGCGCTCCTTCCGCGAGCACCATCCCCACGTTCCGCTGTTCGTGCTCCTCGCCGACGAGGTGGACGGGGCCTTCGACCCGGCGGCCGAGCCTTTCCAACTGCTCCGTCTGGAAAACCTTGATATTGCCCACCTCGACCGCTTCTGCTTCCGCTACTCGCGCCAGCAGGTCGTCGTCGCGGCGAAGCCGTACCTCCTGAGCCATCTTCTGAATCGCGGGTTTCGCCGCGCAGCCTTCCTTGATGCCGATCTCCTCGTCCTCGGCGACCTGACGCCGCTCCTCGCTCCTGCAGGCGATCCCGCGATCCTGCTGACGCCCCACCTGCTCGCGCCGCTCGCGGGCAAAGACCGGATCGAGCGGGAGCTCAACATCCTTCAGTCGGGGATCTACAACGGCGGCTTCCTGGGGGTGTCCGACTCGCCGGCGGCCCACCGCTTCCTGGCCTGGTGGCAGAACCGCCTGTATCTCCACTGCCGGCATTCGATTGCGGAGGGCATGCACTACGACCAGCGATGGCTCGACCTTGTCCCCGCTTTCTTCGAGGACGTGGGCATCGTCCGAGATCCCCGGTACAACGTCGCGCACTGGAACCTGCCCGAGCGTGACGTCTCATCCTGCTGTCTCTTCCACTTCAGCGGCTTCAACCCCGACGAGCCGCGAGTCGTCACCAAGTACTCACGACGTCTGACGATGGGGGATCTCGGTCCCTTGTTCGATCGTTATACGAAGCTGCTCGAAGAGGCGGGCTGGCACGAATCGAAGAGCTGGCCGTATGCCTACGATTTCTTCGACAACGGAGCTCCGATTCCCGATTTCGCCCGCCGGATCCACCTGGAGCTGGGCGAGGCCGCGGAGGTGTTCGGCAATCCTTTCCGGACGGCGCCGGCACACAGTTATTTCCGCTGCCTCAATGAGCCCCTGCCGGAAGGGTTAAGATGGCCGCCATGAGCGTTCTGACAGCCCCATCCCTCGACGAGATCCGCGAAGCCCGCGAGCGACTGAACGGTGTCATCCTGCGGACTCCGCTCGTGCGTCTGAACGCAGACGCTCCGGCGGAGATCTGGCTCAAGCTGGAAAACCTCCAGCCCATCGGCTCCTTCAAGCTGCGGGGCGCGGCCAACGCCATGCGCCTGGCCAGCCCTGACGAGCTGCGGCAGGGCGTCTACACCTGCAGCGCCGGCAACATGGCCCAGGGGGTCGCCTGGAGCGCCCGCGAGCTTGGCGTACCGGCCGCCGTGGTCGTCCCCGAGCACGCGCCGGCCACCAAGATCGCCGCGATCGAGCGCCTGGGCGGCCGGGTCGTGAAGGTGTCCTGGGAACGCTGGTGGCAGGTCATGGTCGAGCGCTCCTACCCGGGGCTCGACGGTCTCTTCATCCATCCCGTGGCCGACCGGGGGGTGATGGCGGGCAACGGTACGATCGGGCTGGAGATCCTCGAAGACCTCCCCGATGTGGATACCGTCCTCGTCCCCTTCGGCGGAGGCGGGCTCTCCAGCGGCATCGCCTCGGCGCTCGCCGCCCTGCGTCCGGAAGCGCGCGTCTTCGGCTGCGAGGTCTCCACGGCCGCCCCGCTTGCCGCCGCCCTGGCCGCAGGCTCAATCCAGACGATCGACTACCAGCCCAGCTTCGTCGACGGCATCGGCGGCAAGATCCTCCTGTCCGACATGTGGTCCATCGTGAGCAGCCTGCTCGCCGGAGCCCGCGTCGTCTCCCTGGAAGAGATCGCCGGCGCCATCCGCCTCCTCGCCGAGCGTCACCGGGTCATCGCCGAGGGCGCGGGTGCCGCGTCGGTCGCCGCCGCCCTGGCGGGTGTCCCGGAAGCGCGCAAGGTGGTCTGCGTAGTTTCGGGAGGCAACCTCGATATGGCGAAGCTCTGCGCGATCCTGGAGGGACAAATGCCCTGATTGTCGCCGTGGAATCGCTGCAAGCGCGCCAGAATGAGAAGCAGCGCGTCGAGATGAGCTCGAGGCCCTGAAAATGCCTTCAAGCGCGCCGGAATTCAATTTATTGGAGCCGAAATCAGTTCCGACCCCTCCGAAACAAAATCGAGCGCGTAAAAATGAAAAACAGTGTCCCCGAACTCAATTTGGATGCAGCAGATTGAGTTTGGCTCCAATAGATTGGAATCCGAGGCGTCCTGTTCCAATCTATTGGAGCCAAACTCAGTTCGAGTCCAGTAGATCGGAATCCGGCGCACTGTTTTCCATTTATTGGAGCCGAAGTCGAATCGAGCCCACTGTTATCCAATCTAATGGACTCGAAGCCTTTTCGAGGGCACCAGATTCGAATCTGGAGCGCCGAAAGTCTTGTCGGACGCTCCGAATCCCAATCCACGCGCTCGAAGTGATTTCGAGCCGGCTGAAATCAAATCTGGTACGCCGAAAGCCTATCCTGTTCTCCGGAGAAGCGTCGTGAGCCGTGCGATGAGCTCAGCGTTGACCGGTCCTCCTCGCAGGCGCGCTGAAGAGGACGAGGGCGGCCGTGGCCTCGCGATGGACTTCTTGGGCCGAGAAGACCGCCATCATCAGCCAGGTTCTTAGCAGGGTGGCGGCAGCGGCATCATCACTCCGTTGAACATCATTGGTTCACACCCAGGGGCACAAGCACAAAAAGCGGGTTTCCATATCCCTCCACTGTCCCAGCAATTTGCCTCTAGTTGCGGGTCGCAGATCGGCGGGGAATAGGTCGAGCAATTGGACACCAAGCGGATCGTCGCACCGAAGGTGCCGCAGTTGGGGGAGACTCCGCTCTGTGACCCTCCGTTGCAGTTCTGGGCAGAAGCTCCACGATCCGTCACGCTGTAGCCGTCGGCGAGCGGAAAATTCACCCACAGGTCGCCCATGGGATCGTCGCAGCACCAGGGGTCGTTCTCCTGGATGAACTCCTTGACCGAGACCGAAACCTCATTGCAGGCCCCCGCGACCGTCAAGTTGGAGGTGCCCAGTTGATAGACCACGGTGCTCTCGGTCAAGCCTCCGCCGTACCAGGAGGTGGACGGGTTGTAGTACTGCGAGTGCCAGGTGTCGCAACTGCAGGCGTTACCCCAGGAACCCACATGATCGGTGCTCGGGCCCTTGAAGCAGGTGTATTGATCGTCCGGGCAATCTCGATGAACATGACTCCCGCCAAAGTACAGATCAATGTCGCCGGTCATCGCGCCGATACCAGGAGTGTGGCCCGAGTCCACGTTGTTGCTGCAGACGCCGTGGCTCGCGTGGTTGTTACACTCGAGGCCCCAATGCCCGTTCATCCAGCGGTCCAGGCTGTAGACCGCGAAATTGCAGGTGCAGGTGTCGTTGGCGGACATGGCGGTAATCGGGCCGGCCGCACGAGTCCGCTCAGCATCGAGGAAGGGCGAGTTCCGCCGCCCGCTGCGGAACTCGCGCGTCGAGATTCCCGCCTTTTGGCGGAAGCTCGCCTCCACATCGGCCATCGCCGCCTCGTCCGCCCAGCAACTATCGCCCGCTAGTCGGCACTTGTCGATCGCAATCTCCAGGTGAGCCCTCTGCTCCAAGAGAGAGTTCAACTGGCTGGCGGAAGCAGTCAATCCCAGATCCTGAATCCGCTTTCTCACGTCCACCAGAACGTCCTTCCGATCCCGCATCGCCAGTTCGAACTCCCGGCGCGAAATTGAGGTGGCGAGGGATGCCCGCCCCTCCTCTACTCCGCTGCCCCGCGCTTCCTCCCCGTACACGTGAGATATCGTCAGGAAAAATCCAAGCAGTACATTCCGATAGGCCTTCGCTCTCTGAGTCATTTTGCCCTGCCTTCCCGGTGAAGTAGACGCTGGTGCGCCTCGTAGTTAGATCACAGAGAACGTTAATAATTTACGAAAATTCCCTCACCCGGGGCCGTCGTGGAGGGCTCGCAGGGTGGGACCGCCCGAGGACCTCCCCGCGGCCGGCTTTCCGGGAGCCTCTGCCCGCTGGCTCCCTGACAACCGACGTACCACCTTCCAACTCCGGGCAGGCCCTGTCCGGCCGGGAACTGCCCTGTCAAGAACCTGGGGACGGGCCCAGAGAGCCTTGGCTCGTCCCTCCCACCTTTCGTCTCGTCGATGGTCGCTTATCCGTCAAATCCCACGACAAGAAGCCTTCCCTTCTTTCAGGCTCTTCCAGGCCTCTTATCCGAAAGGCCTCGTCGCAGAAGCACCTCCACCCTCCCTGGATAAGCTGCTTATCCGACACGCCAGGAGTCAGAAAGCTCCAACTCGCCCCGGTGTGCTTATGCCCCAAGCTCTATCGCTTTGACGTTGATACGTGAGGGGCGTAAACTCGACTAAGTTCGCCGGAGTCAGGGAGATGGGCACAGGCCTTTGTTCGCTGATCGCGCTCTTTCTGAACCGCTGCCGGTGAAGGTAGAAGTCGAGGTTCGGCCGCAGCGAAGGAATAGCCGACTCGGGAGGAAACATGGCTAGCCAGCTTTCAACCATCGCGGCGATCACAGTTTTGTTCGGGCTGACGTGCTCTTGTTCCCCTCGTGGCGTTGACCCTGAATTTGATAAGCCTCCCGAATCGACATATGTAGTGAAGAAAGGCCAGTTGCAGTACGGGGATACGCTCGCGGAGGTACAGCTCGCTCAAGTGACAAAGGAGTTCTTCGCGGTTGTCAACCGGTCTCCATGGCTTGGGCGGAGCTTTCTTGCGAAGGAGTTTGAGGAGCGTGCTGAGCCCGTCGTAGTCCTGAGCCATGAGCTGTGGGATAGTCAGCTCGGCGGGAGGCCCCAGATCATCGGCGGAACGCTCCAATTGGACGGGCGTGATCGCACGGTCATCGGCGTGATGCCTCCGGCGGTCGAGTGGCCGCCAGGAGTCCAGCTGTGGATCCCGCAGAGCAGCCTTCCGTAGGGTGGCAGCAGCGTCACTCGGAACCGGAGGGCTTGGCCCGTCGAAAGGAGCTGCGTTTTGATCCCCGCCGTGACCAGCGGCCGAACCAACCGAATCGAGCGGACCGAAACAGCTCGGTCGCTGCGCGCTCCCTCCGCTGTTCCGGCCGCTCATCCGGAGGCGTTCGGCGGCCGGAGGGAGGGACAGCCATGAAGCGCAGAGATCTCACCTTTTGCATCGCACTCGCGGTCTTTGCGAGCCTCGCCTCGGCTGATCCACTAACCGGCAAGTGGGTTCTCAACGTTGGTAAGACTCATTACGGCGGAGGGGCAGCGCCTCGGAAACACGAGACATTCGTTTGTGAAAAGAAGAAAGAACTACTGAGATGTACAATCAAGAGTGAGAGGTTGGACGGAAAGTCGGTTCTGGGCACGTTCACTGCCGCATTCGACGGAAAGGCATACGCGGCAACTGGAATACCAGACGTTGATCGCGTGAGCCTCCGCAAGCTCGACGATCACGTTGCGGACGCAACGTTCACTTACAAGGGCAGGCCGGTGTTTGGCTATCGAGCTGTCAAGTCTGACGACGGCCGTTCCCTAACCATGGTTTCTGTTGACCCCGTAGCTCGTACAGTCCTGAACAGCGTCGTGGTCTACGACCGGCAGTGACGGATAGGGTCAATGAGAGCGTGTCAGTAGGCTCGGCTGTCCAACTCCGCGGTCGAGCGGGCGGACACCGCCCTATCGTGCGGTGCCGCCGCTCACCTTGGCAACGTTAGGGCGCTTTCTACACGAATCCTTTATCGATAGCAACCGAAACCAAAAAAGTCAGATTAAAATGACCATCAAAATGGCACTCGCCTTCACGACGCTTTCCATCCTCATGCCTTGGGGGCTTATTTGCACGCAAGCCGCTGGCCCAACCAACCAACCAACCGCTGCAGAGCTACAACCTCTCCAGGGCTCATGGGAGGGAGTCCTGGTGGGCCACGAGGCGTCAGGAAAAATCTCAATAACCATCACGGGCAACTCGCTCCACTTTCAAGGCCTGAACACGAATGACTGGTATGAGACAACCTTTACACTGCCTGCAGGCACATACCCACAGCAGCTACACGCCACAATCAAAGATTGTCCGCAACCGTGCGATGACATCGGTAAAGTGGTCTTCGCCATCTTCAAGATTGAGGATGGGACACTGACCTTGGTCGGGATCCAGGCCAGCTCCGCAGAGCCGCCGAAAACCTTTGGCGAAATTCCAGGTTTTGACAACGACAGGATTTTTCGCTACAAGCTCAAGAAGGCTCAACCTTCGATTCTTCGTGACGAGATCAAGAAGGTCCAACCTCAAAAGAAGGTTATCCAACCACCCAGATCCAAATAACAGCAGATCGGCTCCGGGCTCGGCACCTCGCCGGGTCCAACCCTCCCCCTCCCTTGGGGGAGGGACCCCAGCGACCGTGATGGTCCAGGCTACCCGGCGCGTAACGACGCCCCTCAGGACTCTGACTTGATCCGGACTGAACCTGAACAAGCATCTCCTTCCTCAGTGCCATCCAGCCACTCCCGCAGCTTTGTGGTTCGTTCCAGAGTGAGCCGGGCCCGAAGCTGGGCGTGACACATCGGGAAGATGCTTCCGTAGTAGTGCGCAGACTGATCGGCGTGAGAAAACTTTGCTTCGAGCTCGGCGTCGCGGTCTCGAGATGCTATAGCATTCCGGACCATGGATGTCTCCCGCCGCCAAGCCCTCGCCGGCACCGCTGCGCTGGCTCTCGCCGGTGTCCTTCCCCGCTCTCTGTCTGCGCTTGGGAAAGACAGTCCCGTCCGTCCCGGGCGGCTCCGTCCTGGCGATACCGTGGGACTGGTCAATCCGGCCGGAGCGGTGTGGGAGCCCGTGAACATCGAGATCGTGGCCGAGTCTCTGGCCGTGCTTGGGTTCAAGACGAAACGGGGGTCCAACCTGCTCGCGCGCCGGGGCTACTTTGCGGGCACCGACGAGCAGCGCGCCGCCGATCTCAATGCAATGTTTTCAGACCCGGAGGTGCGGGCAATCCACTGCGTTCGCGGCGGCTGGGGCTGCGCCCGCATCCTGCCCCTGCTCGACTGGAAGGCGATCTCGAAGAACCCCAAGATCCTGCTCGGCTTCAGCGACATCACCGCGCTCCTGCTCGCCCTGCACGCGAAGACAGGCCTGACCACCTTCCATGGACCGGTGGGCAACTCGCAGTGGAACCCCTTCAACGTCGGCTACATGAAGCGGGTGCTCCAGGAGGGGGAGGCGGTCACCTTCGAAAACCTGCAGGAGATCGGGGAGGACGACCTCACCGTGGTCGAGAACCGGGTGCAGACCCTCCGCCCCGGAACCGCTCGGGGCCGCCTGCTCGGCGGCAATCTCACGGTGCTGACGAGCCTGATCGGTTCGGGTTATCTGCCGGACTGGGACGGCTGCATCCTCTTCCTGGAGGATGTGGAGGAGGCGCCCTACCGGATCGACCGGATGCTCACCCAGCTCAAGCTTGCCGGCATCCTGCAGAAGGCGCGGGCCGTGATCTGGGGAAACTGCACCGACTGCAAGCCCGGCGACGGGTTCGGCTCGCTCACGGTTACCGATGTGCTCCACGACCACATCCCGCCGCTCGGCGTACCCGCCTGGGCCGGGGCCATGATCGGTCACATCGACCGGCAGTTCACATTGCCGGTAGGGATGGAGGTCGAGGTGAACGCCGCGGTGGGAACGATCCGGATGCTGGAGCCCGCGGTGCTATGACTTGGAGTTGACCTCTCCGTTCACCCGGGCCAGCACCTGGAGCAGCGAAAGCTCCTGCTCGAACCTCTCCGGGAACGGCACCCAGAGCGGAGTCACGTCCTCGCTGTAGGTGAGCGCGCCCTGACGGGCTCTGTACTCCACGTCCACGCTTCCGAAGCGCTCGATCATCGCGAGGATACCGGAGGCCTGCAGCCTTTCCGCAAGGTTTTGGTCCTTCGTCTCGATCCGGTAGCCTTCCAGAACCTTCCAATCCTGGCTGCCCGGCACGTCCGGAAACTGGATCTCGAAATAGTTGTACCTGGGGCCGGTCTCGCCGGAGTACCGGTTCCGGTTCGGGACCATGGCCGCCTGCACCTTTCTTCCCTGCCAGGTCCCCGTCAGCCAACTGGTGGCGCCGCCGCCGCCATCGCCGGCGACCGTCCCGTTGATGATGGGGACGAGCGGCGTCCAGGCTTTCGTGAACCGCGCGTTCTTGAAGGAGTAGATAACCTTTCCCGCTGCGATACAGAAGGCGACGAAGAAGACGACGATGACTGCCCCTTGAACCATTTCGAGCGTTTCCTGGCTCACCGATTCCCTCCTGTGGCCAGTTCATAGCCACCGCGCTATCATGCCCTAAGCTTATGATCCTTTGCAGCCTTGAAGTGTTGCGGCATCGTCACTCGCTCCTGCTCGCGGTCCTCCTTCTGGCCGTCCCGGCCACGGCGCAAACCTCTGACTGGAAAGCGCAAATCGGCGACGATCCCCTCTGGGCAAGCCCGGGCTTCGATGACTCGGCCTGGCGCGCGGTGCCTCTGCCGGCCACCTGGAAAGAGCAGGGTCTGGAGGACCTCGACGGCATGGCCTGGTTCCGGGGGGAGGTGCTCCTGGACGGCGAGGCCCGGCTTGCCGCCGCCGAGGACCGCCTGGGCCTGCTCCTCGGACCGCCAGCGGTCGGGGGATACGAAGTCTACGCCGGAGGCCGTTTGCTGGGGCGCTCCCGGGGATGGCCGTCCGAGCTGCCGTTCCCCAGATCCGAGGTCTTCCGCGTGCCTCCGGACGCTGTCGAAGAGGGAGGGATCCTGAGCCTCGCGCTCCGGGCGCGGCGGGTGGACTGGGCCTCGGACCTGGACCCCGATGCAGGGCTGGTGAGCGAGAACCTGACCCTCGGCTTCCATCAGGCCCTGCAGGACCGCATCCGGTTGGCGTGGACGAGGGCGCTGCTGAGCGAGCTGCCGCTGATCGTCCTTGCCTCGCTCTTCGCCGCCACGGCCCTCTACCACCTTCTCCTCTTCCGGCGCCGGCACAGAGCCGGTCACCTCTTTTTCGGCCTGATCTCCCTGGTCTACTCGGTCAACACGCTCGCCAGCTCCTACTGGATCTACGAGGTCACCGCGAGCCGCGGCATCGCGGTGCGGTTGAGCGACCTGACCGGCCATCTCGCCGCGGCGCTGGCGATCCAGTTCCTCTGGCGCTTCTTCGCCCGGCCCGTTTCCCCTCTGCTCCGCGGGTATCAGCTCTCCCATGTCGCGCTGGCCGCGTTCATCGGCCTCTGGCCGAGCGTCCGGCCGGTGATCACCAGCTCGACGCTCCGCTCCCTCTGGCTCCTGCCGCTGCTCGTCATGGCAGTCATGCTCATCCTGCGCGAGGCCCGGCGGGGCGGGTCGGAGGCGCGGAAGATCGCCGGCGGCGTACTGGCGATGATCGGCATCCAGGGGCTGGAGCTGGCGCGGCAGATCGTTCCCCTGCCGATCCCTCTTTCCCTGGCGGGCTTCGGCTTCGCGGCGGTCCTGCTGGCCATGAGCGTTGCCATCTCCGACCGCTTCCGCCGCATCCATGACGAGCTCGACCGGCTGCGCCTCCGCCTGGAGGACCAGGTGCGCGACCGCACCCGCGCCCTGGAGACGGCGATGGAGCAGGCCCTCGCCGCGAGCCGCGCCAAGAGCGAGTTCCTCGCCAACATCAGCCACGAGATCCGCACCCCGATGAACGGCGTCCTCGGCATGGCCGACCTGCTGACCGGCACCTCCCTCGACCGCCGGCAGCAGGAGTACGTGCTCGCCATCCAGGTCAGCGGGCAGGCCCTCCTGGAACTGATCAACGACATCCTCGACTTCTCCCGCATGGAGTCGAGCGAGCTGACCGTCAGGCGCGCTCCCTTCGTCCTGAAGGAGGTGCTCGACGACAGCCTCGGGATCATCCGCCCGATGGCTGCCCGGCAGGGGCTGGCGCTCCATTCCTCGATCGCCCAGGGCACGCCGAAGGCGCTGATCGGCGACCGTGGCCGCACCCGGCAGGTGCTGCTCAACCTGCTGACCAACGCCGTGAAGTTCACGCCGCAAGGAGAGGTGTCCGTGGAGCTCTCCGCCCGTCCTCTGGAGGCTGGCCGCTTCGAGGTCTGCTTCGCCGTCTCCGACACGGGCATCGGCATCGCCGACCGGGACCTGGAGCGGCTCTTCATTCCGTTCCAGCAGCTCGACGGGTCACCCAACCGCCGATACGGAGGCGCAGGGCTCGGCCTCGCCATCAGCAAGCGGCTGGCCGAGCTCCTGGATGGAGAGATCCGGGTGGAGAGCGCTCCAGGCCAGGGCTCGACCTTCCACTTCATCTTCGTGAGCGAGGCCGCCCCGGCTCAGGCCGCGCGCGAGAGCAGCAGGTGACTGTCCCCGAACTCGTGCCAGAGATAGCCCTCGCGCACGGCTTCCTCGTACCCCTCGCGCACCAGTTCCTTCGGAGCCACCGCGTAGAGGAGAGCGAGATGGCTCGCCAGAGGATCGTGCAGCCCGGTGATGAGACCGTCCACGGTACTGACCGGACGTCCCGGATGGATCAGGAGCCGGGTGAACCCCGCGGCCGGCCGGACCCGCTCGCCATCCCACGCCGACTCCAGGGCACGGACCACGGTGGTTCCGACCGCGATGATCGGGCGGCCTTCCCGCTTGGCTGCCGTCACGGCCTCGGCCGTCTGCTGTGGCACCTCGAACGGCTCCGCGTAAAGGACCTGATCCTCGACCTCCTCCGCTTCGAGCTCGTGGCTGGAGACTCCGGCGTGGAGCGTGATGCTGGCAAGGTCGATCCCCCTGGCCTGAAGGGCATCCAGGACCCGGGAAGTAAAAGGCCGCGCCGCGGAAGGCATCTCGGCGCTTCCCGGCTCCCGAGCAAAAAGGGTCTGATATTCCTCGATCGCCGGGTACGGCGCTTCGAGATAGCCATAGCGGATCGGCGAGCCTTCCCGTTCCATCGCTCGCCGGAGGTCCCTCTCGACATGGACGAACCAGAGCCGCGGCAGGCCCGGGTGTGGAGCGACGAGGCGGGCGGGCAGCCCGGCGATCTCCATGACATCGCCCGCCTCCAGGGGGAGGGGACCGGGCTTCGAGGCGCTCCATCGAAACTCCACCAGGTACAGCCCGCCGCCGTAAGGAGTCGAGATATTCGCGATGAGCGGTCCGAGGCCGGCATGCCGGGCCGGCAGGCTCGCAGGCAGCGTCGTGCTCGTGTTGACGACCAGGAGTGTGCCCGGCGCGAGGAAGCGGGGGAGGTCCCGGAACCGCGCGTGCTCGTGCCCCCTCTCCGTCGAGATCAGAAGGCGCACCTCGTCGCGCTCCAGGCCCCGGTGCTCGGGAGGCCCGTTCGCCTGAAGCGCCCGCGGACGTTCGAAGTCGAGCTCGATTTTTTTCATACGGCGATCTCCTCAAGAGCCGGTACGTTCACTTCCCAGCTCTCCGCTTGCGCTTGATAGCGGCGGCCCGTCACCGCCGCGGGGGGCTGTCCGAAGAGCCACGCCCAGAACGGCAGCGTCACCTCGGGCAGCGGCCGGTCGGAGATGTCCTCGCCGGGGAAGGCCTCCTGGTGCATCCGGGTGCGCAGATCGCCCGGATCGACGGCAACGACACCGATCCAACGTTTGCCCAGCTCGTTGGCGAGTGTGAGGCTCGCGAGGTCGAGAGCCGCTTTCGTGAGACCGTATCCGCCCCAGCCCGGATATCCGCCGCGGGAGGCGTCGCTCGTCACGTTGACGACGAGTCCGCCGCTCTCCTCCAGAAGAGGAAGGACCTCCCGCACGAGAGCGATGGGGGCGGTGACATTGACGCGGAACGCTTCCTCCAACTCGCCGAGCGGATATTCGGCCAGAGGAGGGAGGGGTGTCGCGCCCAGAGTGGAAGCGTTGTTGAAGAGGATGTCGAGCCTGCCCATCTCACGCGCAGCGCGAGCGAGGCGAAGACGATGAGCGGGATCGGTCACGTCGCCCGCGAGAGCGATCACCTTTCCGCCGTGACGGCGCAGAGCCCGCGCCGTGGTTTCGAGATCGTCGGCTCCCCTGGCGGTGATCACCAGGTCATAACCTTGAGCGGCGAGGAAGTCGGCGACGGTTCGGCCCAGCCCCCGGCTTCCGCCCGTGATGAGTGCAGTGCGTTTCATGGAATTGCCGTCCTTTCTGTCATGTGGACAGGATAGAGACCGGCGACGCCGCGCACATCCGGCAGGAGGACGGTTTTGACCTGGACGAAAGGACAGGTTGCTCAGGAAGATACCAGCCCATGCTCACGGGCTAGCCGGACAGCCTGGGTCCTGTTTTTCGCGCCGAGCTTGGAAAGGACAGAGCTGACGTGGAACTTCACCGTCCGCTCGCTGATCGAAAGGCGTGTTGCGATCTCCCGGTTGGCAAGCCCGGCTGCTACCAAATCCAGCACCTCTCTTTCACGAGGCGTGAGAGCGTCCGGGTGCTCCGCGGCGCGGACCTGCCGGAGCAGCTTCGAGGCGATGACAGGGGGATGAGCGCTCCCCCGGCGCTCACGGTCCGGATCGCGGCGAAGATCTCCGCGCGGGGCGCACCTTTCAAAAGGTAGCCCTGAGCGCCGGCCTGGATCGCGCCGACGATGCGCTCGTCCGTGTCGAACGCCGTCAGCACCACCACCTGCGCGGCTGGATCGGCCGCGCGCAACCGCCGGATCGCCTCGATCCCGTCGAGCATCGGCATCTCCAGATCCATCAGCACGACATCCGGCCGAAGCCGCGCCGCCTCAGTCACTGCCTCGGCGCCGTTGCCGGCTTCGCCGACGACGTCGAAGTCCGGCTGCGTGGCCAGCATGGCCGCGAGCCCATCGCGCACCACCGGATGATCGTCGGCGAGAAGGATTCGGATCATCGGCGTTGGAGAGGAACCTCGGCCGTCACCCGGGTTCCGGCACCGGGCGAGCTCTCGACCTGAAAGCTGCCTCCGAGCAGGCGCGCGCGCTCCCGCATCCCGACGAGGCCGAAGCGGCTCGTCGAGGCGCTCTCCTCCGGAAAACCCTTTCCATCGTCCTGGACCGTGAGGCGGACCCGATCGGAAGCGGTCTCCAATCGAAGGACGACATGAGCGGCAGCCGCATGGCGCAAAGCGTTCTGGAGCGCCTCCTGGGCAATGCGGTAAAGACCGACCTCCACAGCAGGAGGCAGAGGGACTGCGCCAGGAGCGGACTCGAACGTCACGGTTGGTCCAGCCTCGGCCACCAGAGCGGCGAGCGCCGCCGGAAGAGCCCGTCCTTCGAGTGGAGCCGCCCGGAGATCGAGCACGGATCGCCGCGCTTCTTCCAATCCCTTGCGGGTGAGGTCGAGCGCGGCCGAGATGCTCCGCCGGACGCGCTCCGGCTCCGTCTCCTGGACCAGAAGGGCCTCGGCGGCTTCGAGTTGGAAAGCGATCGCCGAGAGATCCTGAGCGATCGTGTCATGGATCTCGCGCGCCAGACGGTTGCGCTCCTCGGTCTGCGCCGACTCCAATCGCCGCGCATGAAGCCGCGCCCGCTCGACGGCCACGCCGAGCATGTCCCCAATGGTGCGCAGGAGGTTCAGATCGTCGTCATCGAGCTCGCGCCATTCGGGACCTGCCACGTTGAGTATCCCGAGCCGCTTGATCTCGCCCTCGGCGTAGACCTCGAGCGCGACGCTGGCGTGATAGAGGAGGCCAGCCGTCTTGCCCCTGGCCAGCTTGAGCTTGCGGAGCCGGCTGCAGGTGACGACGCCGACGTTGGCGGCACCGGCAAGCTCACCATCACAGTAGGCTTCCAGGCAGTAGCACCATCCGGCCAGGAGCTTGGTCTCCTGTTGGAGACCCGGAGGGAGGTTCTGGTCGGCGGCGAGGTACGGCTCGCCGGAGCTCTCGTCGAAGAGCAACACCCATCCGGTACCGAGGCCGAGAAGCTCGGCGACCTTCTCGAGAGCCCGCGAGAGCAGAGTGGAAAGATCCACCGACGCGTTCAGAGCCCGCGCCACGTCGTTGAGGATCGACAGCTCGTAGCTGCGCCGCTGAAGCGCCTGGCTTTCGTGCTCCCGATCGTTCATGTTCACTGAATGTATCCCAGAGCCCGCAGCTTCTCGTTCGTCTCCGCGTCCTCGACCGCCTGGGCGCCATGCTCGTCGGGCAGCCGCGGGGCCTTGGCTGCCTGGATCGATCCGGGCGGGTGGCGCGCGAGATAGGCCGGATCGATCAAGGCCCTCTGGAACCGGCCTTCCATGTCATCCGGGATCGGCTGGCCGGCCAGGTACATCATCAGGGGCGCGACATCGAGCACCGAGAGCCGCAACCGCCGAGGCTGGTGACGGATCGCCTTGCCTGCCGCGAGGAAGATCCCGACCATCGAATGGGTCCCGACGAAGTCGTGCGCAGACGTGAATTCGCCCACCGGGATGCGCTCCTTACCGATCAGGACATGGCCCTCGCGCACCATGCGCTCGAAGACGTCCTGGTTGACCTCCGCTGCGAGCAAGGCGTAGGCCGCCACCTTGTCCTCGATCATCCGCGACATCCACAAGGACTTCGGCTCTTCGACCTCCGAAGGCCTGGGAGGCATGTGATAGGTCACCGGCCTGAACGCCTCGGCACCATCGGCGGAGCGGATCGTCGCGAAGAAGCTCCTCAACCGGTCGAGGGTGGCTTCCCTCTCGGCCGCGGGGCCGGGATCCAGCCGGACGAAGATCCCCCCGAAACCTGAGAGGATCGTCAGCTTCTCCCGCTGCGGATCGAATCCAGCTCCAGCCAACAGTCCTCGGGCGTCGAAGCCCCACGTCCGTCCCGGTTCCGGCCTCACCTGGAATCCATGGTCGGAGGCGATCAAAACGTTGTCTTCGGGACCGAGACCCGCCACGATCTCGCCGATCGCGCGGTCCACTCCGCGCGCGGTGCGGGGCAGGACGTCGGAAGAGCGCGGATCGACGTCCGTGCTCCAGAAACGGTGGCTCACCACGTCGAGGGCGTAGAAGGTTACCGCTCCGACATCCGGCTGGAGCTCCTCCCAGAGCCGGTTCCAATAGCGGGGCTTCTCGCGCACCTCGCGCTCGGCGTTGGCGACAACCTGGTCCGGCCCGCCGAGATCAACTACGGCATAGGCGTAGGCAGGCAGCCCGATGCGCTGAAAGAGGTCCGGCGGCCAGACGCTGTCGTCGCGGCGCAACCAGCCGGGGACCGAGAAACCGCCATTCGGGAAGTGGCGCGGAGGCCACGTGACCAGATAGTCGTAGAGGCCGACCCGAAGCCCGCCTCCGGCGAGCCGGTCCCAGATCGTCGGCACCTTGATCGCGTAGCGGTTGACATAGAAGGAGGTCACGCCATGCGCCTTCGGCGTGCGGCTGGTGGCTATCGAAGTCCAGACCGGAGGGGACAGGAAAGGCTCCACCGACGCCAGGTCAGCGGAGACACCGCGGTCCATGATGGCCTTGAAGTTGGGCATCTGGCCCGCCTTCACCATCGGATCGATCAGGTTCCATGAACCGCCGTCGACGCCAATCAGCACCACGCGTCCCCGGTCCTGCCCGCACCCGGCGAGCAGGAATCCAAGGGTGAGAGAGCAAAGCAGGACAGACAGCCTGGGCAGTTGCATTGACCTCCTCGTTCGTCTCATGGGCCGACCGTAGAATACCCCAAGGGTGTTAGGATCTCCGCGGCCCGAGGACACTCATGGACATCCAGGCTTACCTCGATCGGATCGGCTACCGCGGCCCGCTCGACCCCAGGGCCGAGACCTTGCGGGCACTGCAGGTGGCCCATCTCCAGACGGTTCCGTTCGAGAACCTCAGCATCCATGCCCGCCAGCCGATCGTCCTCGACGACGGGTCCCTGTTCGACAAGGTGGTGGTGAGGCGGCGCGGCGGCTTCTGCTACGAGCTCAACGGAATGTTCGCAGCCCTGCTGCGCGCCCTCGGATTTCAGGTCACCATGCTCTCGGCCGCCGTGGCAAGGGCGGACGGCACCTTCGGCCCGGACTTCGATCACATGGCGCTCCAGGTCACCCTGGAAGAGCGCTGGCTCGCGGACGTCGGCTTCGGGGATTCCTTCCGCGATCCGCTACGGCTGGACGAGAGGGGAGAGCAGCCGGAAGGGATGCGAGCCTTCCGGATTGATGAGGACGGTGACCATCTCCTCCTCCTGCGGCGGGATGGGCCTGAGGAGCCCTGGCAGCCGCAATACCGCTTCACCCTGCAACCGTACGAGTATCCGGACTACGCCGGGATGTGCCACTTCCATCAGACCTCGCCAGAATCGCACTTCATCCGGCAGACCGTCTGCTCTCTGGCAACGTCCGAGGGGCGCGTCACTTTGAGCGGGATGAAGCTGATCACAACTCGGGGTGGTGAGCGGCAGGAGCGGGTTGTCGAGAGCGAAGAGGAGCGCGCGGGCGTTCTCCGCGAGCTGTTCGGCGTGGTGGTCTGAGCTACGCGGAGAATCGGATGGCGACCGTACGGCTGGATCGCATTACCGAAGCGGCCCTGAAACGCTTGTCAGAGCGGCGCGGACAGTCCAAGTCCGAGGTGATCCGCGACGCCATTGCCCGGCTCGCTGACGAGGAGGGCGAGCAGCTCTCAGCCTACGAGCGGCTGCAGCCCTTCGTGGGAATCGTCGACAGCGGCGGAAAGCAACTATCCGAGGGCACGGGGAAGCGGCTGCGCGAGCTTCTGGCGGAGAAGAGAGAGCATGCGCGCAGTCCTGATTGATGCCGGGCCTTTGGTCGCGCTCTTGGATCGGAGCGACTATCGCTTCGCCGTGAAGAATAGCTTCACTCTCTTACCTTGACGCACGGTCTCCGAACTTCTTGGCTGCCTTGGTCCGGATGGCCTCGGCCATTTCCTCTTACCAGGTTTCCAAGGGAATCGCGGCTCTCGGGCCGAACCATCGGCTGCACCAGATGTCCGAACTGGACTTCAAGAAGTCGGAGGATCGTCACCAGCCACTCGATCCTCTGAGCCGGTGTGAGCGCCAGGAAGCGGGCTCGGTCCTCTGGCTCTGGCTCCACAAGAGGACGCGGAAAGGGCCAGTAGCTCTCGGGCGTGCCCCAACTCAAGTCAGGGGAGTTTTTCGAGCTCTCTGACATCGGCCAGATCCTTATCTCTCCCTGCAAGGCGTTTGAGGCGAATCAACTCCTCCTTCCGGAGGACCAGGACTTCAACTCCGAAGATCCGGACTCTCTCCAGGAGATCCTCGTTCCATTGGAAAGGAGGACCGACCAGGAGATCGACAACGAGGAAGGGTTGGGTTCCATGACTCCAGGAAAAAGCCCTCATCCCCTTCTCGTCAGCTATCTTCAACAACGCTTCGGCGGATATGGCACTCGCCCTGGGGATCGGTTGCTGCGGCGAAAAGCCCAACCCGGTCAAAGTGTCCCATAAGAGCATGAGGTTGTCATCCTGAGCATCCACGACGAGGTCCAGGTCCATCGTTACCCGCACCACCCCATGCGCCAGGGAGGCGAAGCCTCCTGCCACTGCGAAACGAGCGCCCGTGGAGGCAAGAGACCTCAGGATGTCGGCATAGTCCATGAAGAGTCCTTATGTCTGCCGGTGACTGGCGTCGCTTCCGCCTCTTTTAGACCCGCGGTTCCTGCCGCCAGCCTAGACTCTCTTCTCCGTCCAGGGATCGTATCGCAAGACGAGGGGTGCTGGTCGGAGGGCAGATGGCCGACGTAATCCATGCGTCACTATACCGACTCTCAGGTGAAAAGAGAGCCCCGCCAGGGGGGGCGACATGAGGTAGCCCGGCACGTAAGTGCCGGGTTCGGATGGAAAGTCCGATCGACCTGGTTTCCCTACCCTGAGCTTTCCTCCTGCCTGAGTTGCTACCTGATGAGGCGTCAGCCTAACTGGACAGTATTGCGGCAAGCCCGCGAGCTGCTCGCGGGAGAACGTCCCGGGCTCGGGACCCACCCCGCCCGGAAGGAGCCTCTCGACATCGCTCCGGGTGGAGCGATTCCAGAGAAGGGTGCCGATCCCGATGCCGGCTGCCGCGCCGGCCGCGACTCCTCCGCCCACTGCCGTCATGACCCGAAGCCACCGTTTCATCTTCATCGCCTCCTCGGACTTTAGCGTACAGCGGAGGACGAAGAGGTGCTTCCCTCCGGCAGGTGGCTCGCCAGCGCCGTAACCTCGCAGCATGCCGCCGGACTCGACGAGCGTGCCGCCGTTATCGATCGGCGCGCCAGGTCTGTGATTTGGCGCCTCGCCTTAACCTATCGGCGTCTTGCCCTAACCTATCGGCGACTCACTCCAACCTATCGGCGTCTCGCCTTTACCTTAGGGAGGCTTGACCTAACCTATCGGTGACTCGCCTTACCTCCTGGCCGGCTCGCCCAAACCCTATCGGCGCCTCGGCCTGATCTATCGGCGGCTCCTCCAAACCTATCGGTGACTCGCCTCAACCTATCGGCAGCTTGCCCGAACCTATCGGCGGCTCGGCCGAACCTGGCGCCGACTGCACCAAACCTATCGGCGCCTTGCCCTGACCTGTCAGCGACTCTCGCGAACCTATCGGCGGCCCGCCCACATCCACCGGTGACTCCCCATAACCTATCGACGGCTCGCCCCAACCTATCGGCGTCTCGCCTCTGTAGCCGGGCGAGAGGCCGATAGGTTACGGCGACACGCCGATAGGTTCCGGCAGACGGGAAAGGTACTTATAGAGATGGCGAAGTCTTCGTCCGAAGGGCGAAGGACCTGGCCGCGACGGCAAAGGACTGCGGGGAGGCGGCCAGCGGGACCGGCCGCCTCCCGAAGGCTCAGGGCTCGTAGAAGAAGGTCGTCTGGATCATCCAGGGACCCACGCCTCCGTCACCGTTGTGGAGCCTCAGGCCCGTCACAAGGGAGACGAGGTAGGTGCACTTGTGCAGCACGTTCGGCGGACTGTTCGGCACCGGGAGTGCCGGGTTGTTCGCGTGCACCAGCGCGGGGTTGGTGTTGCCCGCGAATGGAATGGGCGGATCGCTCAGGCTGACGTTGTAGGAGCCGTCGTTGCTGGCGATTCCGATGCTCGTCGAGCTCAGGTGTGGGTGGTGCACCGTGTAGGCAACGTGGATGCTGCCGGTCAGGATGGCGCAGGGAGTCGACTCCAGGTGCTCCTTCATCGCCAGCTTCAGGAACGGCGGGTTGTTGTTCACGATCATCGAATTCAAGGTCGTGCCGTCGCCCGGCATGGCACCGAAGGTCGAGGTGGCCTTGTCGATCACTTCGCGGGCCTCGAAGCGCACCGCGAACTTCTCGATGCCGATCCGATCACCGGCAGGGACTGCCTGGCCTGGGCCGGCGGCGGCGCCCGGCACGTCGGGCTCGGTGGTGAGCACGGTCGTATTGATCCCCATCAGGCCGTCCGAATCGATGTACACGAAGTCCGGGATGTCCACCGGATCGACGTCGAGGCGTTCGATGAATGTACGCTCGATGCTCCGGTTGACGTCGAGCCATCCGTTCGCATCCAGATCGGTGACCTGAGCCACGATGTCCACGATCTTGAACGGTGAGAACCGCAGCATCTGGCCTACCTGGATGGGTTCGAACAGGGTGGCGTTGGCGCCGACTCCGACAATCCGCGAGAAGTTTCCGATGGCAGGTGGCGGACCACCGTTGGGTGTCGTGGTGTCGCTCACCAGGAAGCGGTACTCGATCGGATTTCCGGCGCCGGTCGTCAATGCCGCGCTCCCGGTCATCCGGATGACGCTGGTGAGCGCATTCTTCGCCGCTCCCGCGTAGCCATCGGCGTCGAAGCCGTTGAGGAGGGCGCCATCGGGGATCGTGAAGGCGAGTCCGACCTTGGTCCAGATGGTGGGGATCGGCCCCGGATCCGTGACCGGAACGTCCACGCACAGCTCGACGCACAGGCAGGGCCCGCTGTCGTGCCGCCCCGGCGTCCGCCCTTGCGATGGGTTTTCCTGGAGCAGGACGTTACCGTCGGCATCCACGATCTTGAAGTAGACGTCGGGGCCGCCGAAGAGCTCGACGTCGATCCAGGTACCCTTGCGGTAGGTCTCTCCCGGGTAGTCGATGCGGAAGATCCCGCTGCCCGAGGTGACGTCGCTGCCGAGGTTGTCCTGCTGCAACCAGTCCACGTCGAACGCGGTCACTGTGACGTTGCCGATGCCGACGTTCTTGTCCTTGCAGGCGGTGACCTTGCCCACGATCGTCCAGGCATCGGCCAGCTTCTTGAGCCAGCACCAGATCTTCGACGGCAGGATGATCTTGACCAGCCCTTCTTCGCCGGAACGCAGGGGATCGTAGGTGCCGAGGAAGAGGATCTTCCTCTCGCGCAACGGCGCCGTGCGCTGCCGGTGCTTGGGCAGCGGCACGTTGTCGATGACGGCGTAGAGGTCAAGCAGACCTCCTTGATAACCCCTTTCGATCAGGCAGAAGGAGCCGTCCTCCTCCGTCTTGCCCTTCAGGACGAGCCCCGCGTTCGCCAGGGCTCCCTTCAGGTCCTCTTCGCTCACCGCCCGGAGAGCCCTCTTCAGATCCGAAGCATGGTCGGCCGTCCCGAGGCTGTCGCCCGACGCCTCCTTGTGCTTCGATGGGATCGCGTAGATCTCCGCCCCGGCAATCCGGTCGAAGATCTTGAGCTTGCCGCAGAGCAGCCCATACAAATAGCCCTTCAACGTACAGCGTCGATCAGAAAGCATGGTCCTTCTCCTTCGATTTTGTTGCCCGTGTTGCAGCCATCGGCGCAAGGGGAGCTTTCCCCAAGCCGCCGTTCCCGAGGCTGTACACGCTCAGGCGGCCCGCAACGAACTTCGTTACAGGCGGAGAAGGAGATCTAAAAGAAAGTGGATGACGGGAGTCAGACTTCCGGGACTTCCATGGTTCCTTCCGAGACCAGCACCGAGCTCCCTCCGACCCGGACGGCGGTGATCTCGCCTCCCTGCTTGTCCACTTCGAGGTGGAGGAGGCTGGGACGGCCCATTTCGAAGCCCTGCTCGACGATCCAGGTGAGGGTGCCGTCGCGCTCCGGCGCACGGATTCCCAGATAGCCGCCGAGGGCGGAGACCGCGGCTCCCGTGGCGGGATCTTCCCCGATGCCGATGTCGGCCCCGAACATGCGCGCCCGGATGTGTGAGCCGGGAAGCTCGGGCTCGCGGCAGAACAGGTAGACCTCCCGGGCCCAGCCACCGCCCAGGACTTCCTCCCAGACGTCGATCCGCAGTCTCGCCCGGCGCAACGCATCCCGGCTGCGGAGAGGGATGAAGAGGAACGGGCCGCCGCAGGAGAAGCCCTGGGGATGGTCCTCTCCCTGGGTCAGCACGTCGTCCGCAGGGATGGAGAGCATCTCCGCCAGCTCGGCCGCTTCGGGCGGCGTCGGACCCTGCTCGGGGAGCTTCGCCACCGAAAGCTGCGTGAAGACCGGACGCCCCTCCTCGCTGCGGATCAGGACGGGGATCGGGCCGACGCCCTCTTCGAAGACGATCCTCGTTTCGTCGCCGGTAAGCGGGATCTCTCCCAGGGCGGCGAGCACGTAGGCCGTGCCCACCGTGGGATGGCCCGCGAAGGGAAGCTCGGACTTCGGGGTGAAGATCCGCAGGCAGCGGGTGTTCCGCGGCTCGTCCGGCGGGAGGACGAAGACCGTCTCTGAGAGGTTGAGCTCCCGGGCGATCCGCTGCATGAGCTGGTCGGACAGGCCCCGGGCATCAGGAAAGACCGCCAGAGGATTGCCCTCCAGCGGCCGGGTGGTGAAGACGTCGGCGGTGATGTAGCGGCAGTTCATGAAGGGAGATTGTACAGTCCCTCATTCGTGCCGCAGAGCTTCGATCGGGTTGAGGCGTGCCGCCCGGCGGGCAGGCAGGATCCCGAACACGACTCCCACGGCGGCCGAGAACAGGAAGGCGACCAGCACGATCTGGGGCAGGATCACGAAGGGGACCTCGAGAGCGCCCGCGGCGAACCAGCCGCCGCCGAGTCCGGCGAGGATTCCGAGAGTGCCCCCGAGGCTGGACAGGACGACCGCCTCGACGAGGAACTGCAGCAGGACCTCCCGCGGCAGGGCTCCGATCGAGAGACGGATGCCGATCTCGCGCGTCCGCTCGGTGACGGAGACGAGCATGATGTTCATGATGCCGATGCCTCCGACCAGCAGGCTGACTCCGGCGATCGCTCCGAGGAGCGCGGTCATCGCTCCCGTGGCGCTGGCCATGGTGGCGGCGATCTCCGCCATGTCCCGCACGTTGAAGTCGTCCTCGCCGCTGGGGCGCCGCCTCTGGCGCAGGAGCGATTCGATCTGGCTCTGGACGAGGACAGTCGGACGTCCTTCCGCCGCCGAGATGTAGATGGAGGAGATGTCGGTGTTGCCCGCGATGCGGCGCTGGAAGGTGACCAGGGGCAGGAGGACGACGTCGTCCTGGTCCTGGCCCATGGCCGCCTGGCCTTTCGCGGAGAGGACGCCGATCACCTCGGCCGGCATGCGGCCGATGCGGACCTGCTGGCCGATCGGGTCCTGGCTTCCGAACAGCTCCTTGCGCACGGTCTCGCCCAGGACGACCACCGCCCGGCCGGAGGTGACCTCGGTTTCGGTGAACGCCCGGCCCGAGCCGACCTCGTAGCCGCGCACGTCGAGGTAGTCCGGCGTGGTGCCGATGACCGAGGTGCGCCAGTTGCGGTTGCCGGAGACCACCGGCGTCTGCTGCTGCGCGGCCGGAGCGATGCCGGCCAGGCCGGAGACCTCGCTCTCGATCGCGGCGACGTCGGCCCGTTCGAAGGAGCGGGCGGCGCTGAAGGAGGGTCCCCGCCGGTTGGCGCCGGTGGAGACGATGAGGAGGTTGTCGCCGAGCTTGGCAATGTCGGCCTCGACTTTCGCGCTCGCCCCCTCGCCGAGGGTGACGAGGACAACCACGGCGCCGACGCCGATGATCACTCCGAGCATCGTCAGAAGCGAGCGCAGGGTATTCCTGCGGATCTCGCGCAGGGACATGAGCAGGGTGGAGAGGAACATCAGGCAGCCTCCTCCTTCATCTGTTCGTCGACGATGAGCCCGTCGCGGAATACGATCTGCCGCCGGGACCAGGCGGCGACGTCCGGCTCATGGGTGACCATGACGATGGTCACGCCCCGCTCGCGGTTGAGCTCGGCCAGGAGCTGCATGACCTCGTCGCTGGTGGCGGTGTCGAGGTTGCCGGTCGGCTCGTCCGCGACCAGGAGCACCGGGTCGGTGACCAGGGCGCGGGCGATCGCCACGCGCTGCTGCTGTCCGCCGGAGAGCTCGGCCGGAGTGTGGTCCTCACGGCCGGCGAGGCCGACCGATGCCAGGGCCTGACGAGCGAGACGGCGGCGCTCCGCGGCGCGCATTCGCTTGTAGATCAGCGGCAGCTCGACGTTTTCCAGGGCCGTGGTACGCGGCAGCAGGTTGAACCCCTGGAAAACGAAGCCGATGTAGTTCCTCCGCACCAGGGCGAGCTGGTTGCGGTCGAGCTTGCCCACGTCCACCCCCTGGAAGAGGTACTCGCCCGAAGTGGGGACGTCGAGGCAGCCCACGAGGTTCATGCAGGTCGACTTGCCGGAGCCGCTCGTGCCCATCACGGCCACGAACTCTCCCTGGTGGATCGTCAGGTCGATCCCGCGAAGCGCTTCGACCGCGGCCTGCCCCGCGCCGTAGACCTTGCGGATTCCCCGCAGCTCGAGAAGCGGCTTGCTCATGACTTTTCCTCCTGGACGGCGATGTCGACGATGACCTCGTCCCCGGCCTTGAGCTGCGGCGAGCTGATTTCCGTACTGCGGCTGTCGGTCGCTCCCGGAGTCACCGGGACGGAGACCGGCTGACCCTGGCGCAGGACCCAGACGGTGCCGCTCGCTCTCTTTTCCCGGGAGGAGTCTCCGGACTGCTGCCCCTGCTGTCGCTGGCCGCCCCGGGGGCCTCTCTGGCTGATCCCAGGGAGGAACAGGCCTCCCTGGCGCCCGCCCTGCTCGGCCGCGGCCACTTCGGGAGGCGTGAAGCGCAGCGCCGCGTTGGCCACCAGCAGGACGTCCTCCTTGCTGTCGGTGACGACCGAGGCGGTCGCGGTCATGCCCGGACGGAGCAGCAGCTCGGCGTTGTCCACCGCGAGCACCGCTTCGTAGGTCACGACGTTCTCCGCGGCCGTGGCCACGTTGCGCAGGGAGACGACCTGCGAGGCGAACTCGCGCTGGGGATAGGCATCCACGGTGAAGGTGGCCGTCTGCCCCTCCCGGACCTTGCCGACGTCGGCTTCGTCCACCTGGACGTGGAGGGCCATGTCGGTGAGGTCGCGGGCGATGGTGAAGAGCACCGGCGTCTGGAAGGACGCGGCCACGGTCTGCCCCGGCTCCACTGCTCGGGAGAGGACGATGCCCTCGATGGGGGAGCGGATCGCGGTCTTCTGCAGGTTGGAGCGGGATTCGGCGAGAGCCGCTTCGGCGACCGTGGCCTGGGCGCGGGCCGAGGCCACATCGGCCTGGGCTCTCCGCGCCGTAGCCTGGGCAGCGTCGAAGTCCTGCTCCGAGATCAGCCCGGCCTCTCTCAACCCCCGCGACCGCGCGAGGCTCTGGGCGGATTCCTCCGCCGTGGCCTGGGCGCGGTTGACGGAGGCAAAGGCGGCGCGGAGCTGGGCAGACGCTTCATCGGCGCGGGCCTCGGCCTGCTCGGGATCGATGGTGGCGAGGACCTGCCCCTTTTCGACCCGGTCGTTGAAGTCCACCAGGACCTCCCGGATCGTCCCCGACGACTCCGAGCCCACCTCGACGGTGTCGAGGGCTTTGAGGGTGCCCGTGGCGGAGACGGTCTCCACGAGATCGCCTATGTTGGCCGGGCTGGTGACGTAGCTCGAGGTCGTTTCTCCGCCCTGACGGCTCCGCAGAGTGAGGCCGGCGGCGATGACCGCGACCACGATGAGGGTCCAGAGGACCCGGCGCGTCCACGATCTGCGACGGCCGCTGTCATCCAGCCCCAGGGTCGCCAGGATGTCGGCCGGTTGCTGTTGTGTCTGTTCGATCTGGCTCATGGCTTCCCTCCTCGTTCTTGCACTCACCAGAACGAACAAGCCCAGGAAAACCAATGATTTCCGGGAAGGGGCAGGCTTTACATCCCTTACAAAAACCTTACCTGGGCCTGACGGGGGCAGGCCAGGAGGGGAGTCCTTGGGGGAGGGTTGCTAGCGCTCCGGGTCTGCCGATGGATTGCCGATGAATTGCCGATAGATTGCCGATAACGAGTAGGCGCGCGTCCGGCGCGCGGAGTCGGCCACCTCGATCCAGCCTTGACCCACCCACTTCCGGAGCAGGAGGCGGGCCGAGCGCTCGGAAAGACCGAGCGCGGCGGCCACCTGGTGGGCGGTGATCCGCTCGTGCCTCGCGAAAAGCCCGAGCACCGTGCGTGCCCGCGGCTCCAGACGGCGTAGCGCCTCAGGCTCCAGGGAAATCCCGGCCTCCGCCGCCCGCAGGGCTTCGTTCTTGGCGGCGGTGAACACTCCTGCCAGGGTGTTGAGGAAGTACTCCAGCCATGGGGTCAGATCGGCTTCGGCCCGGCCTTCGTAGTAGTTGTGGTGCGGATGGACCGCGAGGGAGCCATAGTAGGCTGCCAGATCCCGGGCATGGTGCTCCTCCAGGGAGAAGAGCCCTTGCAGCCCGTGACCTCCGCGATGAAGGAGGAACGTGGCGAGGAGCCGGGCCGTCCGGCCGTTTCCGTCGTAATAGGGGTGGATCGTGACGAACTGGTAATGGGCGAGCCCGGCGATGATGGGGACCGGAAGCTGCTCCTCCTCGACCTGCCTCACCCAGGAGACCAGTCCGGACATCAGGAGCGGCACGTCTTTCGCCTCGGGTGGCAGGTAGACGATGGCGCCGGACTCCGAGTCGCGAATCACGTTCTGTCCGTCCCGCCAGGCGCTCGGTCTGGCGCGGGCTCCTCTCTCCACGAGGCCGTGAATCCGCTGGATGAGCTCCTCGGTCAGGGGCCGGCCGCTCGCGGCCCACTCTTCCACCCTCAGGAGAGCGTTCCAGTAGTTCCGGACTTCGGTCACGTCCCGCTCGCGACCGTGGAAGGGAGCGCGATTTTCTCCGATCGCCCCGATGGCCTTTTCGGCTTCGGCCAGCGTCAGGCGGTTGCCTTCGATGCGGGTGGAGAAGTGCGTCGAGCGCAGCCGAGCCCGGTGCCTCAACTCTTCATGGATGGCCGGGGGGATCGCGACGTGCTCCACGACCGCGGCCGCCGCTCCCACCTCCATGAGGGCACGCGCCATTGCCGGTGTGAGACGGTAGCGCGGTGCCCATGAGCTGGAGGTGGTCATTGCAAGGCTGGCTACCCCGCCTTGACCTTGCGCGGACCCGCGGACTTCACGCCCTCGCTCACCTGGTCCTCGTACTTCTCGAAGTTGTCCGCGAACATCTCGGCGAGCTGGGTGGCCTTGGCGTCGTAGTCCGCGGGGCTCTTCCAGGTCTCCCGCGGACGGAGCACCTGGTCGGGCACCCCTTCGATGTGGAGCGGCACGGCCAGGCCAAAGTTGGAATCGTTCCAGGTCTCGATGTCGTCGAGCTCTCCCGAGAGGGCCGCGGTCACCATGCGGCGGGTGTAACTGAGCTTGATCCTCTTCCCTACACCGTAGGGACCGCCCGTCCAGCCGGTGTTGAGCAGCCAGACCTTCGCGCCGTGCCGGGTCAGCTTCTCGCCGAGCATGCCGGCGTAGACGCTCGGGTGGAGCGGCAGGAAGGGCGCTCCGAAACAGGTGCTGAAGGTCACCTTGGGCTCGGTGATCCCCTTCTCCGTGCCCGCCACCTTGGCCGTGTACCCCGAGAGGAAGTGATACATGGCCTGGTCCGGGGTGAGACGGGAGATGGGGGGGAGCACTCCGAAGGCGTCGCAGGTCAGGAAGACGATGTTCTTCGGATGACCGGCCATGCCGCCCAAGTCCACGTTGTTCAGTTGAGTGAGAGGGTAGCTGGCGCGGGTGTTCTCGGTGAGACGGTCGGAGTCGAGGTCGAGCTTGCGGGTGTCGGGATCGCAGGCCACGTTCTCCAGGATCGTCCCGAAGGTGCGGGTCGTCCGATAGATCTCGGGCTCTCCCTCGGCGCTCAGCTTGATCACCTTGGCGTAGCAGCCACCCTCGATGTTGAACACGCCGTCGGCGCTCCAGCCGTGCTCGTCGTCGCCGATGAGCGTGCGGTCCGGGTCGGACGAGAGGGTGGTCTTGCCCGTGCCCGAGAGGCCGAAGAAGAGGGCCACGTCGTCCCGGGTGGCGCCGTAGTTGGCGCTGCAATGCATGGAGAGCACTCCCTGCTTGGGCAGGTAGTAGTTCATCACGCTGAAGATGGATTTCTTGATCTCTCCCGCGTACTGGGTGCCGCCGATCAGGACCATCCGGCGGGCGAGGTCGAGCAGGATGAAGGTGGCGCTGCGGGTGCCGTCGCGGCCCGGGTCGGCCTGGAGCGAGGCGACGTTGAAGACGATGAACTCGGGCTCGAATCCGGCGAGCGCCTGCGGGTCTTCCTCGCGCACGAACATGTTGCGGGCGAAGAGGTTGTGCCAGGCGTTCTCGGTGATGACCCGAACCCGCATGCGATAGCGGGGATCGGCCCCAGCATAACCGTCGAAGACGAAGAGGTCCTTGCCGCGGACGTGCTCCCGGGCGCGGGCGAGCAGCCCTTCGAATTTCTCGCGGTCGAACTTGCGGTTGGCGTCCCCCCACCAGATGTCGCCGTCGATCGCGGGATCGCCGACCATGAACTTGTCGTTGGGGGAGCGGCCGGTGTGCGAACCGGTGAGGCAGACGATCGGCCCTTCGGCCGCGGTCACGCCCTCGCCGCGCAGGATCGCCAGCTCATGCAACCGGGCCGGAGGGAGGTTCCAGTACACTGTGCCGGCATCCGTGATGCCATGTCTATCGATCCCGTGGCTGCTCTGGTACGGCCCTACGTTTTGCATCCCATCACCTCGGAAAGACCAGATCGGATTGAAAAGGTTTATCTCCCCTCGGCGAGCCAGTCCACGAGGAGCCTCGACATCGCCTTCATCCCCACCGCGACGGCGCTGTCGTCGGCGCGGAAGGTCGGGGTGTGGAGGCCGCCGGAGGTGGTCCCCGGGGCGACGATGCCCAGCCGGAAGTAGAACCCGGGGACCTGGTTCGCGAAGTAGGCGAAGTCCTCGCCGCCCATGGAGGGCTCGACGCGCTTGACGTTGCCGGCCCCCATCGACCTCTCCAGGAGGGCGGCGGAAGTCTGGCTCAGCGCCGGGTCGTTGACCGTGGCCGGCGCATTCTTCTGGTAATCCATCTCGAAGGAGCCGCCGCCCGCCCGGGTGATCCCGTCCAGGATCTCGCGCATGCGGCGCTCGACTTCGTTGCGCACCTCTTCGTTGTAGGTGCGCACGGTCCCCTCGAGGTGCACCTCGCCGGGGATGATGTTGAAGCGCTCCCCGCCGCGGAAGATGCCGACGGTGATCACGCTCGGCTCCAGCGGGGAGAGGTTGCGCGAGCGGATCGTCTGCAGGGCGAGCACCGCCTGGGAGGCCATGACGATGGGGTCCACGCCCAGGTGGGGGTAGGCGCCGTGCGACTGCTTGCCCTTGATCTTGGCGATGAACTGGTCCACCGCGGCCATGGTCGGGCCGGGGTTGTACCCCACCTCGCCGACCTTCAGGTCCGGGAAGGAGTGGAGGGCGAAGATGGCGGCGGGCTTGATGTCCTTGAACACGCCCTCTTCGAGCATCAGCTCGGCGCCCCCCTCTTCCCCGGGTGGCGGACCCTCTTCGGCCGGCTGAAAGACGAAGACCACGGTGCCGGGGATGTCCGCCTGGAGCGACTTCAGGACCTTGGCCACGCCGAGCTGCACCGAGGTGTGGATGTCGTGCCCGCAGGCGTGGGCCACCCCGATCTCCTGGCCGAGGAAGGTGTCGCGCTTGGTGGAGCGGAAGGGGAGGTCGGTCTGCTCG
>Ga0190265_10000150_pt1 | contig 67840 bp, 60 predicted proteins | sample Popmic124T_FD_133135 | JGI IMG/M metagenome (GOLD analysis project Ga0190265, IMG submission 133135) | Populus adjacent soil microbial communities from riparian zone of Indian Creek, Utah, USA - 124 T | ecosystem: Environmental > Terrestrial > Soil > Riparian zone | place: USA: Utah | collected... | reverse complement strand
TGTCCCCCGAAGGGGACTTTCGCGTTCGACTTGCATGTCTGAGGCACGCCGCCAGCGTTGATTCTGAGCCAGGATCAAACTCTCGTTAGAATTTGTTCTCTGGAACATCATCTTCGTACTGGTTGTTTCAGTATCCGATAATGACTCTTCTTCAGAGTTTTGAACGCGAACTTTATCGTTCAGCGTTTTGACTCTCAAAGTTCATTGATATGGACACGCTCTATCTAGTTTTCAAAGATCGATTCCAAATTGTAATTTTTGGATTGCCTTACGGACGGCCGAAACTCGTCACAAGCAAACGGGGACTTTACTCTATGAAATCCACCGTGTCAAGCGCGCTTCGGAACTTTCTGGGACTTTCTTTTGAATCAAAGAAAACCTTCGAAATTTTCCGTTGCCGGCGGGGGCGATGAGTGTAACACGCCACCTCCCAACTCGCTCGAAACCCTGGTCAAAAACACCATCCGTTTTTGCCTAAAGACAAACCGGCGTCAAAACCTTTCGGCTCGTGACCAGTTTAACGGACCGCATAAGATGCACTGTCATTCAGTTGGGTTTGCCTTCCATGCTCGTCGGCACCTGGAAACTTATCGTCGTTTAATTTACTTCTTCTTCTCGTTATCTCGACTGCTCCCGGGGGCGCTGACCTTTAAATAACCGCGCGCATCTTTGTAGACGCTGTACTGAACGTCCTTTACCTGTCCGCTCTCATCTAACACTCGAATCGTGAAAGTTTTATTGTCAGGACGCCCGTCAACACGGAACGGCAGGTAACCCTTCAAATCGGGGCTCCGATAAGCTGTGTAGTGCTCCTGATCTCGCTTGTCGTAACCCAGCACATAGATGCGATCGAAGTCGGGCTCATCAATCGTGCGTGGTTGGTTTGAACTGCTCTTTTCGAGTATCACCCAACTCCCGGGCTTTCCATCTCGCGCTGCGTCTTTGCTCTTGCCAGAGCCATCCGGTTCGGTAGGTTCGCCGTCCAAACGCTGCCAGGCGACAAACTCCCGGCCGGTTCGATAAAAAATGATATCGCTCGGAACTTTTAGTTCAACTTGCTTGCCATAGATCCACCCTGCCGGCGCAGGTGAAATTGAAGATGGCAACCTCACTTTGTACCAAAGTTCGTTAGCTTCCTCCGGTTGATTCTCCTGATCGCCTTTGACTCGAGCTGCGCCGGGCTGTGCACTTCCCGCTTTAGGCGCCACGTCACTTTCGATCTCTTCTGAAGATTTCGGTTTGGGCACTCGCTTCCATCCCACAATGTCAAAACTGGAGCCGCTGTCCAGCCTCATCATGATGTTTTCGTTTCCGGTCCGATCCGCGCTAAGCCGCAGATTTGAGCTGGCACGCAGCTGACCTGATGCCTGCGTGGGTACGTCCTTGTCTTCCTCGGCGAGTTTCTTGGAGTTTTGGAGCACTTCATCCGGCATCACGTTGCGGGCCTCAATCCAGCCCTCCGTCAAATCCTCATCATGCGCGCGCACGCGTAGCCACCGTTCCTTCTTGGTGTTGTCCGTTGGATCCTGAACATCCTGGGCATCGAGGATGTCCACAAGGTCGCCACGATTAACCTTCAGTAGGTCCGCTGCAACTACGGCCGTGGAACTACGAATCTCCGCGCGATTGGCAACAATGACGCCTGTATCATTTCGTTTTGCCAGAGTGCTACAACTCGCTCCCAGGCTGAGGGCACACAAGACCAGAAGGAGGCAAAAGCCGCTACATTTAGACTCCGTGAAAACTTTTTTCATAAATTGACTTTTCGCAAACTCGATCGCGAACCCTAACCGCCATGGCCCAGGCAGCGGAGCGCCTTTCGCTGAACGTTGTTCAGATTGTTTGCCAATACGAGCTTCGTCACCTGCCCCAGCGCACCGGGCCGAAGCTGTAGACCATAGGAAGAAAGGATCGGTTGCAAATTAATTCTTCCCGCCGTTTCAACATATTCTCGACCAAATGAATTCATCGCTGCCGGTCCAGTCAGAATACCGATTATAGTCTCGTTTGCGCTTCCCTGTCCTGTGCCACCTGGTCGAAAAAGCTGACGGTAGACTTCATTGAGCGACCGCTCGCAGTCGGTGGCGCTTCTCAATGCCAGATCGTAAACAAATGCCGCCAGCATTCCCTTGTCGTATACAAGTGCCGACGAAGACGTCCAGCGGCGCTCCGAGGCTTCAATCAACGACAGACGATCGACTTCTGGCGAGGTGAGGTATGAGTCGTAAACACGAGCAATGGTGTCAAGATAAGTGCCGAACGAAATCAACTTGAGACGTAGCGCCATCCGCAAGGCCTGGTACAAAGTGAACCCCTCAAAAAACCAGTCGTAGTCGCCGGCAAGCGTTAACTCGTTGGGCACCCACAAATGAAAAATCTCGTGAGTCAGCACAATCCCCAGCTTCGCCAGGACTTGTTTGCGCTTAGCCTGACTGCCAATCAAGATCACAACCGCATTGCCTCGCGTTTCGGCGGTCCAACGCTCCGGCCCGATCTCGCCGGGAAGAGGCAATAACATCAAGACCGGATCACTCTTGAGCGGATGTCCGGTCACCTTCGTGTACTCCTCAATTAGTTTCCGACCAATCTTCAGAACGTCGTCGTCTGCGAACGGCCACTTGCCTAACGTAACCACAGAAAAGTTGGTCGCACCTGCGCGCCCGATTTTTCTTCGCACTGACGATCCAACCAGGAAGACTGCTTTGTCGGGATTAACCGTCTGATAGGCGTTTTCCGTTCTGGAGACATTTGAGTCGACGGACCAGTGGGAGGGGACGGCAACCAGGATACTCGCATCTCCACCCGATTCCCTCGCAGCGCGTGGCAATAGATCGGATAGCATCAGAAGCCCACCATTATTGTTGAGCCACGAAACATGTGACATCTGCGCAGGCGGCAAAGGTCCATTGAGATTCACTTCGTAAATTATGCGAGTGACTTTCCGATCCGTTTCGTATTCGCCGGGCGCGAGTTTCTTAGCCGAAACGGTCGTTCCATCCAGCTCCGCATCAAGATGTTCGATTCGCTCTCCCAAACCGAGCACGCCTGCGTAGGAATTCCGGAACGAGAACACAGAGGTGGGATGTGGCAAAGCCAACTGAATCCGCACTCGCGCAGGCGCATTAGAAAGGATTGCGATCTCCGCGCGGATGTTTTGCGCGTGGACCTGTCCCGCCCAGGAAAGTGCGAAGAAGGCGCTCAACAACGCTCCCAACTGGGAAACGCCGCGACAATTTTTTCTTCTTAGGAACCGCATAAATCCCAGATTGCGTTGCGAATAACCTTGCCCTTCCAATGCAGACATCGCGCGGAGCAATGGTTGACACGCCACGCCGCCCTTACTATATTTGCGTATCCGAACTTTAACATATCCAAAAAAGGTGACTAGAGAGCTAAAAGGAATTCACCGTACTCCGCACACAACGGTTGCGCGTGTGGTTTCCTTACTGCTGCTCAGTTTCATCGTTTATGGAACCACCGTGGCTTCGGCTCACAAGCACAGCGCTGTGTTTGGCCCAACACCACAGGCGCCAACTGCCGCGTTTTCGGAACCTGAGACAAACTCAACCACTGATCTCAATCTGGCTGGATGCGGTGAATGCCTCATTTGCCAACTTCATCAGGATTTTTCCACGTCACTGATTGTAGAACGCGACAGCAGTTCGCCTCCGCCCACGCGTCTATTAATTTCTCAAGCCAGTTTCGAACTCCAGCAGACCCGAGCGGCCACCAGCCACTCTGGTCGCGCTCCGCCGTTTACCTCCTAGTCTAAACGTCACCGCTTCCACCCGCCCGGATTTGGGCCAACGCGTCGGACTCGACAGTTGTTGGCGGCTATCCCGTTGAGTGGGGCAACCGATCCATTTTTCAGACGACGAGGTAAAGATCATGATTCACCGTACTCCAGGCACTGCTTTCAGTGTAGGTTTTCGTTTTGCCATCACCTGCATCTGCAGCGCGCTGCTTAGCTCCGCTGCCATGGGCCAGGCTGGCGCTTCACTCAAAGGTCGAGTCACTCTGGGTGAAAGCGGCCAACCGATCCACAACGTGCTAATTACAATTCGACAGTTAAAAAGGACTGTCGGAACCGACGAACAAGGAAACTACGAATTTCAAAACCTGCCGCCAGGAAGATATGACGTCATTGCTCATCTTGATCGAGTCCCGGACATTGTTCGGACCACCCAAATAACAGCGGGCAACCCAACCACGCTTGATTTCCGCGTTGAGCTTGGCGGCTTGCGAGAAGAAGTCACCGTCACCGCTACCGGCACTGAGCAAACTGTCTCAAGCTCAATTCAATCGGTTGAAGTAATCGGTTCAATCGATCTCGCCAAGAAGAGTCCTGTGTCATTAGGCGAATCGCTCGACGGCGAGTTAGGCGTTTCCAAACGAAGCTTTGGGCCTGGCACTGCACGTCCCGTGATTCGAGGATTTGACGGCGATCGAGTTCTGATTTTGCAGGATGGGAACAGAGTTGGAGGACTCGGCTTTGAGTCTGGCGATCATGCTGAGCCGGTGAATGTCTTGACGGTTGAACGAATCGAGGTCGTCAAAGGTCCAGCGACGCTCCTGTATGGGAGTAACGCTATAGGCGGAGTCGTCAATGCTGTTACGGGCCATGACAGCGCCCACAAGGGTATAAATGGTTATGTTACTGCAGTGGGCAGCACGAACGGCGGACAGGCGGCGGCCAGCGCCGGCATTGAGTATGGGACGGAGAAGTGGTTGCTCTGGGGAAACGGCGGTGGTCAAAGATCCGGCGATTACACAACACCACTCGGCACGATCAGGAATTCGTTCTCTCGGGAGCGAAATACTTCGGCAGGCTTTGGCTACTACCCATCCAAAGGCTTTTTCAGTTTCAACTACACCTTCAACAAGCGCACTTACGGAATTCCGGTAGACGCCGCGGCGGTGGATCCTGAAGTTGTGTTTCTCAACCCGCGCCGTCACGGCATCGAGTTTAAAGGTGGTTTCAGGGAAAACAGTTCGTTCATCGAAGCCGGCACTTTTTCGTTGCAGTATAACGACTATGCTCACTCCGAAATCGATTCGTTCACAAATGAAGTCGGCACATCCTTTACAAACAAGACAACCGTCTTCCAGGGAATTTTCGATCAGAAGAAAAAAGACAAGCTCTCCGGCCGGTTCGGGTTTTGGGTTTCTCATCGCAATTTCTCAGCAGCTGGCGATGAGGCGCTGGCTCCTCCCACAAAGCATAATGCGTTGGCTGTCTTCGCACTTGAGACCCTGGACTTTGAGCGCGCCTCCGTTCAATTTGGAGGACGCCTGGAAACTAACCGTTACACTCCCGCGGAAACTCTGCAGCACGGCTTGCTTCCGAGCAGGTCCTTCACAGGATTCTCCGGCGCAATTGGGCTTCGCGTTCCGACCTGGACTGGCGGCGCCTTCGTAGCCAATTATTCACACTCTTACCGGGCCCCGTCGCTCGAAGAGCTTTACAACAATGGTCCACATCCCGGCAATCTGGCTTTCGAGATGGGCGACTCGACCCTTAAACGTGAACTCGGCGACGGGTTTGATTTTGGACTACGACACTCTTCCAACCGAGTGCGTTTTGAGGCCAATGGGTTCTACTATCACATTCGAGACTTCGTTTTCCTCGCCCCCACTGGCGCCGTCGAAGACGACCTGATCGTTGCCGAGTATCGTCAGGGAACAACTCGCTATACAGGTTTTGAGGCGCGACTTGATGCTCAACTTCATCCCGCGCTGTGGGTCAACCTGGGCGCCGACTACGTGAACGCCGAACTCACTTCTACCGGCACTCCGCTGCCGCGTATTCCACCGCTGCGTGTGAGGACCGGCCTGGAGATTAGATACAAAGGTCTGCTGCTGAATCCGGAAGTGGTGATGGCCAGCGACCAAAATCGGCTATTTACAACTGAAACTCGAACGGCAGGCTACGCGACTTTTGGTTTGTCTGGTTCCTACTTAATTGCTCGTCAGCACGCAGCACATATATTTTCATTCAACGCTTTCAACCTGGGGAATCGCCTCTATCGCAATCACCTTTCATTCATTAAGGAGTTTGCGCCGGAGATGGGTCGGGGGCTTCGGATCACATATGCTCTGCGATTTTTCTGAGTCGAAGCGAGATTTAAGCGGAACCAGCAGAGCCTGCCGCTCGTAATCCGTTGCGCTTGAAAAGATGGAAATAAAGATGGAAATATCGCAATTTGTCAGGGAGTTCCGGCAGCTGTTTAGCAATCGCCACTGCGTTGACAGTCATGCCGGAGCCCTCATACAATGGGCCGTCTCCCGTGACTGTTGAGCAAGCGTTAGCCGGTCCTCGACGCTTCGATTTCTAAGGAATTAGTAATGAGTCTGGTCAAAATTATCGTCATCACGATCATCGTGATCCTGAGCATTTTCCTTTTCGGTCGCTTCTTTTCTTAGGCCGAAAGGCTGCATGCTCCTGCCTGCCAAAAAGCCCAGATCATTCTCCAGGGCTTCCCATCCGGCGCGTTCCTTCTGTTTCTCCATCTATCTTATTTTTTTGCTCGTGCTGTTTTGCCCGCGTCTTTTGGCCCAGGATGCTGAACCCCCCGAGGATGAAGTGGTCCGCGTCAACACCGACCTTCTCCTCTTTCCGGTACGCATCCGCAACAAAAACGGCCAGATAGAAACCAAACTGACGGAGCGAGACCTAACCCTGAAAGACAACGACGGCGTGACTACCGGGCTGTATTTCCATCCTGGAGCTGATCGTGTTGCCCTTGTCTTCGCCCTCGACCAATCGGGAAGCTTGCGCGACAGTATCTCCCAACAACGAGATGCGGCACTCGCGTTGTTTAGTCGTTTCAGCGAAAGATCGCGGGTGGCGATCATTCGTTTTTCAGAAACGCCTGCGCTCGTCGCGCCTTTTGGTCGAGATGACATCGCCATGCGCGCCGCGTTTAACTTTCCTGCTGAACCCAACCGGCGCACCGCGATCTTCAACGCGGCCGCGGCGGCGCTTAAGGCTTTCGATGGCATAACGCGCGTCCGGTCTGAACGCTGCATTGTGATACTCATCAGCGATGGGTTAGACAACACGAGCACGATTAAACCCAGCTCCATAATCGAAAGCGCCCTCCAGAAGCGGGTGTCGTTTTACGTGATTCATCTGCCTTTGTTTGAACCTCGCGATGGGCGCTTAGCGATACGGTCCCCCGCGAAGGGCTTCCGCGACCTGGCTGAGAAAACTGGTGGTAAGTACTTTCTCGCGGGTGATGCGCAATCAGCTCTCTCGCTCCAAAAACGCCTTGACCTAACGTCTGTCTTTCAGGCGATCGAAGACGATCTGAAGAGTCAGTATCTTCTGGGTTTCTATTTGGGCGAAACGGCTAACGACGGCCGGAAACACCGTTTCTCGTTGAGCGTCCCAGCCGGATTTGAATATCAGGTCGGTCGCTTTGGCTATTCGCGTACCCAGGATTTCTTTGTTGAAAGACCACGAGAGGCGTTGAGAGTTCCGCGGTGACTTTGTTGGACAGGCATTCCTGCCTGTCCAAGCATTGAAGTTTGACCGTGGACAGACAGGAATGTCTGTCCTACGCGTTGACGTGGTAGTATCTTTAAATTCCAAAATCAAGTTATCGTTCAATCAAATGACTGAAAATCAGGAACTCGGTCTGCGTAAAATCACCCGCGCACTTATAAGCGTCTCCGACAAGACAGGCATTGTTGACTTCACCCTTGAGCTGAAAGGCTTTGGCGTCGAAATCATTAGCACCGGCGGGACCGCAAAATTCCTGCGCGATGCAGGGATCGACGTGCGCGACGTATCTGAGGTAACCGGATTCCCGGAGATGATGGACGGCCGTGTGAAAACGCTTCATCCCAAAATCCACGGTGGTTTGCTGGCTGTTCGTGACAACTCTGAGCATGTGGCAGCGATGGAAAAGAACGGGATCGAACCGATCGATATGGTCGTGATTAATCTCTATCCCTTTGAAGAAACAATCGCGCGCGAAGGGGTAACCCTCGAAGAAGCTATCGAGCAGATTGACATCGGCGGACCAGCGATGATTCGCTCTGCGGCCAAGAACTTTCGCGATGTAGCGGTTATCACCGCACCTGATATGTATACGGAAACTGTGGAGAGATTAACGGCCAACGACGGGGCGCTAACGCTGGAGAGCCGCCGGGAAATGGCTAATTTAGCTTTCATGGAGACTGCCAGCTACGACTCCGCTATTTGGAGCTATCTCCTTCCCATCGCCTTCCCTTCATCACCTCCGGCCGTTGGAATGGGTGGGCCACAGCCGGATGAGACATTGCCAGCTGATGATTCAGTCTATCTGGCCAAGGTAATCGATTTGCGATATGGCGAAAACCCGCATCAGCGTGCGGCGTTGTACAAAGTAGATGGAGATGAATCGACCAACGCTTTGGGAGTGGCAAGAGCAGAGTTCCTCTCCGGCAAGGAGATGTCTTTCAACAACTACGTCGATGCCGACGCGGCCTGGCTGCTCGTTTCTGATTTTGATGAACTTACCTGCGCGATTATCAAGCATACGAATGCGGCCGGCGTCGCGGCGGGAGAATCAGCAGAGGAAGCTTATAGGCGAGCGCTCGCTACTGATCCGGTTTCAGCATTTGGCGGCATTGTCGCTTTCAATCGCGCGGTAAACGAAGCAGCAGCGCGAGCGATGAGAGAGATCTTCACCGAAGTGATTATCGCCCCAGACTACGAAGACGCGGCGCTGGAGGTACTACGTTCAAAGAAAAACCTGCGCATACTCCGTGCGACCGTGCCGGAAGTTCAGCAAGGTCTTGAGTACAAACAGATCTCCGGCGGCATGCTGGTCCAGACGCGCGATACACATAAGTTGAAACGACAGGATTTGAAGGTGGCCAGCAAGCGCGCCCCTTCAGAGAAGGAGATCGAAGATTTGCTTTTCGCCTGGACAGTTTGCAAACACACCAAATCGAACGCAATTGTGTATGTTCGCGACCGCCAGACGGTTGGCGTAGGCGCCGGCCAGATGTCGCGGGTGGATTCAGTGAAGCTTGGCGCTATGCGCGCGCAACTTCCGGTCTCGGGGTCAGTGCTCGCCTCCGACGCGTTCTTTCCGTTTCGCGACGGCATTGACGAAGCAGCTAAACACGGCATCACTGCTGTGATTCAGCCCGGAGGTTCAATGCGCGACGCTGAGGCGATTGACGCTTGCGACGAACAAGATATCGCCATGGTCATAACAGGGATCCGGCATTTCAAACACTAAGTTGATAGGAAACGAGCCATTGATTCTGAGGGAGTTTTCCTATTAACTTCTAGGCCGTTAACCCCCCAATGATTCGCGAAGGGAGAGCCCTGACTTGTATGATTGATCGTGCTGACTTGCGCAACATCGCGAGCGAGAGACTTAAAGACGCTGAGGCACTCCTGGCAGCCGGTCGATACGATGGTGCGATTTATCTGGGAGGTTATGTTGTTGAGCTTGCCCTAAAGAGTAGAATTTGTGTCGTCCTGAACTGGAAAGGATTCCCCCAAACTGGCAACGAGTTTCAAAACTACAAGAGCTTCAAGACCCATAACCTTGATGTCTTGCTTTCGCTTTCTGGGACTGAGGATAAGATTAAGAGCCAGCATTTGGCCGCCTGGTCTGCGGTTGCAGCGTGGGACCCCGAAGCGCGGTATAATCCCATCGGTATTGTAAATAAAGGCGACGCCGAATTGTTATTGGAGGCAGCAAAGACGCTGTTAGATGCTCTATGAAAGATTTGTTAGGAAAGTTCGTTGAGCTGGAACGACGACTCTCGCAGGAGAAAGGTGAGTTCGCACTCTTCGCTCTCTTTCTTCGCGAAGATGCCTTGGATAAGTGGGATCTCATCGTGGCTGCGCCGTGGATTGATGCTGACCGTAAGCAAGCTCTGGCCTACATTACGTCCCAAATCCAACAGCTGTTCAAGTCAGACGAACTTACTACTCTTTCCAGGGTCGTTCTAGTGGATCAATCGAATCCTGCTGTCGACGCTATGAATCAGGCTCTAAATTCTCAGCACGGTCAGACTGAGGTTCGGGATAGCAATTTCTTCGGCCTGCAGATAAAACACGCCTACATAATTACCTCGCAAAGGCTAAACGTAAACGCGGAAATTCCGGCATAACACCTCTGTTAAGTCTCACTAGTTGGTTAGGGTGCTTTGCGAATTCTTCGCACTTTCGATTGAGGCCATGATAATCGTCGGGTAGGGGATCAGTTTTGTATGCTTAAAGACAAATTCGGAATCGTTTTTGGTGTTGCCAACAAACGCTCAATCGCGTGGGCCACCGCGCAGGCTCTGCATGAAGCCGGCGCTAAGTTGGCGTTTACTTACCAGGGCGATCGCCTCAAGGAAAACGTCGAGGGCCTCACGAACGTGGCAGTGCCTGGTTCCCTTTTGCTGCCCTGCGACGTCACCAAGCAGGAAGAAGTTGACGCGACATTCAAACGCGTCGGCGAAAAATTTGGCCGGCTCGACTTCCTGATTCACAGTATTGCTTACGCACCTCGCGAAGCGCTCTCGGGTGAATTTCTCGACACCAGCCGCGAAGCATTCGTCACCGCACTTGAAATTAGCGCATATTCACTGGCACAACTTGCGCGCGCAGCGACGCCCCTGATGACTGACGGCGGCAGCATCGTCTGCATGACCTACTACGGCGCGGAAAAGGTGGTCGCCGGTTACAACGTAATGGGCGTGGCCAAGGCTGCGCTGGAAGCATGCACGCGTTACCTCGCAAATGACCTGGGGCCGCGTAATATTCGCGTTAACGCAATTAGTGCTGGTCCTATTCAAACACTCTCTGCGCGCGGAGTTGGCGATTTTAGTTCCATGCTCAAGCACGCTGCCGAAAAGGCGCCGCTGCGGCGCAATGTTGAGCCGCGCGAAGTCGGCAACACGGCGTTGTTTCTCTGCAGTCCGATGGCTTCCGCGATTACCGGCGAAGTTATCTATGTCGATTGCGGATACAACATCATGGGAATATGAACTAGTTTCGAGTTTCGAGTTTCGAGTTTCGAGTTTAGGGTTCAGTCCAGATTCAGGAATTTGCCCGAACTCGCAACTTGAAAAGAACTCGAAACTCGAAACACGGAACTAGGAACCTAAGCGATGGCAGATCCCAAAGAGCCTGACGAATACCTGGCCGGAACGACCCAGGACGAGCAACTGCTTGAAAGTCCCGGACCGGATGAGTTTACTCATACCGACACCTGGCGGGTGTTTCGCATCATGGGCGAGTTTGTTACCGGCTTCGACGAACTCGCCACCTTGAGCCAGGGTATTTCTATTTTCGGCTCGGCCCGAACCAGCAAAGACGATCCAGACTACGCGGCCGCACAGGAGACTGCGGCGTTGTTGGCCCGCGCCGGTTTTGCCGTAATCACGGGCGGGGGCCCGGGCATTATGGAAGCTGCGAATCGCGGCGCTTTCGATGCCGGCGGACGATCCATCGGCTGCAACATCGAGCTGCCCTTCGAACAAGGTTCCAACCCTTACCTGACCAAGGGCCTGAAGTTTAAATACTTCTTCGTGCGCAAAATGATGTTCGTCAAATACAGCCTCGGCTTCATTATTTTTCCCGGCGGCTTTGGTACGCTCGATGAACTCTTCGAAGCGCTGACGCTCATTCAAACTCAAAAAATTCGAAACTTTCCGGTGGTACTGTTTGGATCGGATTATTGGAATGGACTCTTAAGCTGGATTCGCGATTACGCTTTGAGAGACGGGAAAGTCACGGAAGAGGACTTAAGGCGGCTACACCTGACCGATTCGCCTGCCGAGGTCGTGCGAATTATCGTGGAGAGTCAAAGCTCACTGCGGATTGAAAATCACTCGATGTCCGAGATTGGGGACTCATAACACTCTCACTCGGACTCAGAGTTCACGCTCGCCTTAAGCCAGGCCAGGTAAGGTCGAGACCCATTAACAATTGGCACGGCAACGATCTCGGGCGTTTCGTAACTATGAAGCGCCGTCACTTCCCTGCTCAAGTAGTCAAACTTCCCGCTGAATGTCTTGGCAATCAAGAGTACTTCTGCCTGCCGCTCGATCTGGCCCTGCCAACGGTAGACAGATTCCAGGCCCGGCAGAATCTGCACACATGCCGCTAGACGCTTTTCGACCAGCATCTCGGCCAGTCGCGCCGCCTCATCCTTATTGGGGGCTGTGATGAAAACTACAATTGCGTCTTCGGGAGGGCCGTTCATGAGACTCGAGTAGATACTTCAGTCGTCGTCCGCGGCCGTGGAACCCGTTAGCGGACTGGTATCCTCGCCAAAGAAAGCAGCATAGAGTTCGCTGGCCCGATCAAAATCGCGCTGGTCTACCAATATTGTTGCCCCCGGAGACGTGGTCGACAGCAGAGGCGACAGCGCGTCGGCACCACCTGACTGCACGGCCGCGCGTATCCCGTTCTGAACCAGGATGTCGTTCACCATCTCCGCCTCGGCGGGTGACCCGAGATGATGCAGCGCAACAAATTTGGCCTCGCTCGAATCGCGACCGGTATTCTCAACTGTCAGACGAGTCACCAACTCTGAGTTGTCGTCGGGACAACGGGTGATGCCGTCCTGGTATTCAGATTCGCAAACGGGACAAAACATACAAGCCTCCTTGAATCAGTGAAGAGTGAAAGGTGAAGAGTAAGCAACGTTTACTCTTCGCTTTTTACTCTTCATTCTTTACTTTTCACTTTTCACTTCATTTCCGCCGCGACCGCTGCGCGCTCGAATGGTATCTCGTCGAAATGCGTCATCTGCTTAAAGGCGCGGAAACGATCGTTGATTTCGCTTTGCGTAAGTCGCTGAACGCGCGCCGTACCAAACTCCTCAACATTGAAAGAGGCCATGACCGAGCCAAAGATCATCGCGCGTCTCATCGCCGCGTCATCAAGTTTTGGCTGGCTGGACAGGTACCCCATGAAACCGCCCGCGAAAGTGTCGCCCGCACCAGTTGGATCAAAAACCGACTCCAGCGGGTATGCAGGGATCGCGAAGTAGCTTTCGTTGGTGATCAGGGCCGCGCCATATTCTCCCCGTTTCACGATCAAGGCCCGGGGCCCCCAGGAAAGAATAGTGCGCGCCGCCTTGATGAGATTCGGTATCTCAGTTAGTTGCCGCGCCTCGGCATCGTTGATGATTACGACGTCGACGCCTTTAATTGTTTTCAGGAGAGACTCTCGGGCAATATCTATCCAGAGGTTCATCGTGTCGAGGGCAACGAGTTCAGCACCGGTAACCTGCTCGCGTACTTCGCGCTGCAGATCGGGTTGGATGTTTCCCAGGAAAACCAGACGAGCGCTCTTGGTTTTGTCGGAGAGCTTTGGCTTGAAATCTGCGAACACGTTTAGTTCGGTGTTAAGCGTGTGCGCGACATTCAGATCGTATTCGTATTTTCCGTACCAACGAAACGTTTTGCCGTCCGGCACGCGTTCGAGATCGGAGATGTCGATGTTATGCGCTTCCAGAATACTCTGGTCTTCCGGACCGAAGTCGCCCCCGACCACGCCTACGATTTGGACGTCAGTGAAAAAACTCGCGGAGATGGAGAAGTGGGAGGCCGAGCCGCCCAGCATCTTTTCGCATTTTCCAAATGGCGTTTCGACGGCGTCAAACGCTACAGAACCAACTACAAGTAGAGACATGTGTTTTATCTAGATTTCAAATTTGAAATCTCAAACTTCGGACTTCAGATTTCCAGCTTTGGACTTTGGACTTTATCAATTATGGCTTTGGAGTTTCCGGCTTGATTGGCCCACCCAACGCTTGCAAATCAGTTTCTGCCTGCTGCTTAAACGCGCTGTTCGGGTAATCGGCCACGAGGCGCGAGAGATACACGCGCGCGTCCTGTCGAAGCTCATCTGCCGTCTTTTCCTTTGCCTTCTGCTTGCCACGGTTTTCGGCAAGGCGCAAACTGCTCTCTCCCGCAATGAAGAGCACTTCATCCATCTTGGCGAAGTTTGGGTTACCTGCGTCGATCTCTTCGCAACGCTTGATTGCCGCCACATATGCTTTCTTGAGTTTGAAATAATGGCGCGCAACTTCGAGGTTGTGCAATGAGTCCTTTTCAAGATCGGGGTCGCGAAGAACCGCGCTGGTGGGGCCGGTCTTGGCAGCCCCCTGCCCGAAGGAATCAGCCGTGGAAACCAGGAACGTAATTGAAACTGCCAGGACCGCAAGAAATATCTTCTTCATAAATCACCTTTCACTTAAGTAGCACGGGCGTCTCGCCCGTGAACCACGCGCAAGATGCGCGCGCCGCCTGCCAATGTCAGCCAGCTTGGATGCTGGAATTCAGGAGACCGAATACTTTTTGATTATAGCGTCAAGTTTTGTTCGCGTCGCCGCCGGCCACGAATCCGGGGCCGTGAATATCGCATGCTCCAGCGCCGAGCCGCATTTGCAGGTGCGCTCCCCGCTTCCCAGTCGCTTCACCGCGTCTTTCATTATTAGCTGAGCATTGCGCACATTCTTGTTCAGATACTCAATCACACTGTCCGCGGTGACTGCATCATGACCGGGATGCCAGCAGTCATAATCTGTAACCAGCGCCAGGGTGGCATAACAAATCTCGGCCTCGCGCGCGAGCTTCGCTTCCTGCAGGTTAGTCATGCCGATGATGTCCATTCCCCACGAACGGTACACCTCCGACTCTGCTTTCGTAGAGAACGCCGGGCCTTCCATGCAGATATAGGTACCACCTCGATGCGTTTTCACATCAGTGACCTTGCAGGATTCTTCCAGCACGTTTCCCAATTCACTACAAACCGGATGAGCAAATGCCACGTGGGCGACGATCCCTTCACCAAAAAAGGTTGATTCGCGTGCCCGCGCGCGCGTGCGGTCAAAGAACTGATCCGGAATCACCATATCAAGGGGCGCATACCGCTCTTGCAACGAGCCGACAGCCGAGGCCGATAGAATGCGCTCGACACCAAGCACCTTCATTCCATAAATGTTTGCGCGAAACGGAACCTCAGTCGGCGTAAAGCGGTGTCCGCGTGCGTGGCGCGGCAGAAATGCGACGCGTTGGCCTTCGAGGGTGCCGACGATAAATGCGTCGGACGGAGACCCAAAAGGAGTCTCCACAGCGACCTCCTCTACGTCCGAGAGTTCCGGCATCTGATAGAGTCCGCTTCCGCCGATGATTCCAATCTTCGCTGTGATCATCTATTCCTGTTCCTTTAACCTTTACATCCGGCCGCCGCGGCGGTCTTCACATACTCGGCCAGTTGCCCTGCCTGCTGTTTTGCGAGCAGCTCCTCGAGCAACTCTACTTTGGCCTTTGGCTTCGCAAGCTTGATATTTTTATAAGTCCGCAGCACTCCTTCAACGCCCGCCAGGGACTCCTGATTTCTGTCACCAGCCTGATCCGGATGTTCGATGACGAACTTCGCTTGAGAAAAGGTTAACTGGGCAAAAATTATGGATTCGTAGTCGCCTTTGATCTTCTTGCCGTCCCCAAGCACGCCGCTACATAGATGCACGCGAATATCTGGCGCCTGAATAATGAAGAACAGCAAGTCTGACCTTAAAGCCTTCGCATTCTTATTGAGCGGGTCGTTCTCAAGCAGCGTGGCGATTTCGACTGCTCGTTTCAGTGCCGCCGCCGTAGAAGGGGCGCGCTCCTGCGCCAACAAAGTCCCCGTGACAAACGCCGTGATTAAAACGAGCGCAATCAACGGCAGTCTTCTGGTCATCATCTCAGTTTTCCTCCAACATAACCGCGCGAAGCTTTCCGGCATCTTCAACAATGCGACACAAAGGCTCATCCGGATCGTGGTAAAACAAACACGCCCAACCTTCCCGGGCCGCCTGCGGTAACAGTTTCTTCTTCACTTCCAGCGTTTCGACGGGGAACAGGTCGTATCCCATGATCCAGGCAAACGGCACGTGCGCGCGCATCGGCACGAGGTCGGCGAAGCCAAATATCGTTTCCTCGTCTTTATCCAACCGCCAACTCTGCATCGACCGGTTGTGACCGGCTACGGTTTGCATCCGCAGCCCAGGAACCACTTCATAATCCGCGTCCTTCAATTCCAGCTGCCCAGTCGCGCTCAGCGGCTGCCAGTTGTCCGGCAAATAACTGGCGTGGTCACGCTCGCTCGGGGCTTCGGCGTGTTCCCATTCGGCTTTGGAAATGAAGTAACGCGCGTTGGGGAAGGCGGGGACCGCAGCGCCATTCTCATCAAGCACAGTGTTACCGCCGGCATGATCGAAGTGAAGATGGGTGTTGACGACGATGGTTATGTCTTCGGGCGACACTCCAGCAAGCGCACGCAACGACTCGGCGAATGATCGACGACGGGTGATGCCGTACATTCCCGCGCGCTTTTCAGTCCACTTTTCTCCAATTCCGGTTTCGATCAAGATCCGCTCGGCGCCCGTATCGATGAACACGCAGTTCATGTTCATTCTGATCCGGTTCTCCTGATCGGGAGGACAAACTTTAGCCCAAAGTGTTCGCGGCACTACGCCAAACATCGCGCCACCATCGAGCCAAAACTCCGTGTCGGGAACCACCTCTACACGGTAATCACCAAGCTGCATTCCAGTATTCTCTGCAATCACGATTCGCGCTACAAAGCGGCGCACGAAAACCCACGAAGACACTAAGAAGATTTCGTGTTAATTAGTGTGACTTCGTGGATCGGGTTTCTGTTCAAACTCTGGCCAAAAAAGCGTGCACCACCAGCTACTTCTGCGGCTTTGGTTGATTCTTCTTCGGATCAGCGGCCGGCTGCTGATGCGGATTTTGCACGGGTTCAACTGGTTGCGCCTGACCCGGTTGAGGCGCCTCACTGCCAGGAAATCCTGGCGGAAGGCCTTGCTGCGGTTGCGGCTCCGGCATTTTTACCTGGAAGTTTTCCGCCACTGTTACGTGTGACCGACCCACTATGTCGTCCAACACTTTCTTCTGCTTTTCCTGCTCAACTGCCGCGCGCGCTTTCTCCTTCGGGCTCTGTGGCGGGGCAAACGGATTGTCTGCGTTGCCGCCTGAAGCGCCGATCAGGATATGACGCGCCTTGACCTGCTCTTCGGGCTTCCCTTCCTTCGTCTCAGTCTTGCGGTCCTCGAGCTTGATTATGTGGTAACCAAATTTCGTCTCGACGATGTCGCTAATTTCCCCGGGCTTTAACGCAAACGCTGCCTGTTCAAACTCAGGCACCATCTGACCATGGCCAAACCAGCCCAGGTCGCCGCCTTTTTCCTTCGCGCCCGGTTCAGTCGAAAATTCCTTGGCCAGTTTCGTAAAGTCCTCACCGGCTCGCGCTCGTTTCAGCACCTCCTCGGCCTTGGGACGGTTCTGCTTACTCGTGTCCAGCTCGGGATGCAAGGCCAAATAATCGTCCACCTCTTTGTCGGTGGCTTTCATCTTTTCCGCCAACTGCTCCTGGGCATAAGTCTGCGCCAGAATTCGCGCCTGTTCGAGTTTTACCTGGAGATCCACTTTGCGCTGTTTGTGAGCGCCGGCAGCGATTGCCTTTTGCTCGCCAATCAACACCTGGCCCAGTTGACGCTTAACCTGTTTGAGTTGTTCATCCGGGATGGGACCACCGGCAAGTTGAGGGTTTTTGGCCTTGGCGTCGTTGATAAACTGGTCAAACTTCGTTTGGTTAGCGGGCTGCTTGAAGAATTCTTCCACTTCCTGCTCGGAAATATTCGGGCCATTGGCGCCGGTCATTCCCTGCGATTTGAAATAGTTTTCCGCAACTACGACCGAGCGAACCAGATCGAGCTGGCGTTTGACTTCCGGTTTGTTCGCGATTCCTTTTGCCCGGGCTTCTTCGGCAACGGCCAACAATTTCTTGAGGTCGTCGGCAAAACTTTTTCGCGCTTCAGCGTCCGTCGCGAGACGGCTACGAAACTGGGGCGGCTGATCCTCCGCAATCAATGCCATGTCGTCAGCCGACAACGCGCTAAGCGAATCTGATTTTCTAAATTTCACCTGCCAGACAATGAGCGCTGCGGCACACACAACCGCCAGCCCGGCAGCAATTAATGCTTTAGTAGTTGAAGTCAAAATAGTTGTCCTTTCAAAAATAAATCTAACCGTGTTGCACGAGTTCCAGCAGCACGCCATTCGCCGACGACGGGTGAACGAATGCGACCAGGCATCCACCCGCGCCTACGCGCGGAATTTCGTCAATCAAGCGCAGTCCCTTCTCTTTCAATTGGGCCAGCGTTGCGCGAACGTCCGAAACGCTCACCGCAATGTGATGTATCCCGGGGCCACGCTTCTCTAAAAACCTGCCAACCGGGGAACCAGAGCTCAGGGGTTCCAGCAGTTCAATATGTGTTTCTCCGATAGCGAGCATGGCAACCCTAACACCCTGATCGGTCACTTCCTCGGTATAATCGACGCTAAGCCCTAGAGCATCCTGCCAAAGCGCGAGCGCTTCGTCGAGTTGGGCCGTGGCAATGCCAATGTGATCGACCTTCATAAGTCAGTCCTGAGTCTCGAGTTACGAGTCTCTCTTGTCTTTGGCGCTTGTCTACTAAAGGGCCGGTTTCGGTGCGACTGGAGACTCCGCACTCTAGACTCCGGACTTAACCGCCAGGATTTCTTCTACCGCAGAATAAGGATCTCTTTGCCGGCTGGCAACTTCACCGGCTAAGCGATCAAGCAGCTCCGACGCGACATCGGATTCCAAAGTTTGCGCCACGAGGCGTTCGCGAAGCAATTCAACTATCCGCCAGCGCGCCACCGCCCGCCGTCTGGCGTTGCCAAATTTGGCCTTTCCAACAAAGCTGCGATAGCTCTCAATGGCCGCGGCGAGCTCGTCAATTCCGCCGCCCTCGGTCGCTACGGTTTTGACGATTGGCGGATGCCAGGAGTCGTCGCGCATCGCCAGCGACAGCAACGCCTCCAACTCTTTCTCGGTCGAATAGACGCCCTCTCGATCCGCTTTGTTAATTACAAAGATGTCGCCAATCTCCATTATCCCGGCTTTGATGGCTTGAATATCGTCGCCCATCCCGGGAACCAGGACCACCACTGAGATGTCCGCGGCTTTAACAATTTCAACCTCGTCCTGACCGACACCGACAGTCTCGATAATTATTTTGTGGTAACCGGCGGCATCGAGTATGGAAACCGCATCAACGGTGGACCGGGCCAGCCCCCCGAGATTGCCACGCGTTGCCATCGAGCGAATGAAAACATTGCGGTCGAGACCTAGTTGTTGCATGCGGATGCGGTCGCCCAAAATCGCGCCGCCGGAAAACGGGCTGGAGGGATCAACCGCAACGATTCCCACCCGTTCGTCTTGTTGCCTGTAGTGCAACGCCAGCTTGTCCACGAGGGACGACTTGCCGGCGCCAGGGGCTCCGGTAATCCCAATGACCAGCCCTCGTCCAGTCAACGGAAAGATTCGCTTCATCAAATCCGCTGCATCTCTTGAAAGATCTTCTACTTTTGAAATCGCGCGAGCCACCGCGCGGATGTCTCCTGCAGAAACACGCTCGACCAACGATGTGTTTCTGCAGTTACTGTCTGTGGGCGTCAAAGGACTCATCGTGTTCGGTGAGACTATTCTCTGTGCAACCTCAGTGTTCTGGCCCCGGCTAAAGGGCCCGCTGGAGAATCTCACGCGCAATGATCATTCTCTGAATTTCAGAAGTTCCTTCACCGATCGTGCAGAGTTTCGAGTCGCGCCAATATTTTTCCGGTGGATAATCTTTTGTATAGCCGTAACCACCGTGGACCTGAATCGCTTCCTCGCACACATTCACGCTCACTTCTGAGGCAAACAACTTTGCCATCGACGACTCTTTCGTGACCTTCCGTCCCGTATCCTTCATCCAGGCCGCGCGATACATCAGCAAACGCGCTGCGTCGATCTGCGTGGCCATGTTTGCCAACTTGAACTGAATCGCCTGAAACTCCGATATGGGTTTACCAAACTGCTGGCGCTCCTTCGAATAACGGACGGCAGATTCGTAAGCACCTTGCGCAATTCCCACGGCGAGTGCCGCGATCGAAATTCGGCCGCCATCGAGAATCTCCATCGCATTCACGAAGCCCTGGCCTTCTTCGCCCAGACGATTCTCATCCGGCACCAGGCAATCTTCGAAAACTACGCTGGCCGTTTCCGAAGCGCGGAGTCCCAGCTTGTTTTCCTTTTTAGACGGAGAGAAACCCTTCATTCCCTTCTCGAAAATAAATGCAGAGATGCCCTTGCTTCGTTTCGAACGATCGGTGACGGCGACTGCCACACACGTGTCTGCGTGAATGGCGTGCGTAATAAAGTTCTTCGATCCATTTACGATCCAGCCGCCATTCTGCCTGACCGCAGTGGAACGTGTGCCAGATGCGTCAGAACCCGCGCTGGGCTCGGTCAGTCCCCACGCACCTAAATGCTTTCCGCTGGCTAAGGGCACGAGGAATTTCTGCTTTTGCGCTTCGGTGCCAAACTGGAATATGTGATTACTGCAAAGCGAGTTGTGCGCAGCAACTGAGATGCCTACCGAACCGTCAACTCGCGAAAGCTCTTCGATAATGGTGGCGTATTCGACATAGCCCATTCCGGCGCCGCCATATTCTTCGGGAAAGATCACGCCGGTCAATCCCAGCTCAGCGAGTTTTGGTTGAAGTTCGATGGGGAAATGCTGCGCTTCATCCCATTCCATCACATGAGGCGCGATCTCTGCTTCCGCAAACTCGCGCACGCTCATCTTGATCTGTTTCTGTTCTTCTGTTAGTTCAAATTCCATTCGTATTCTCTGATTGAAAACCAACCATAGACGGAAACGGGGCCCGTGCGCACCGGTAACACTTGTTTTACGCGGAGACTCAAGCAGTTCAGAGTTCAAGCTTTAGCTTGCGGATCGTCGAATGCAAACTAAAGTTTGAACTCTAAATTGCTTGAGTGGGTTCCATTCTACCTCACTGGCGGGGTGAACCTCGACCGGGCGCGGCGGACTTGGCCGCGGGTCTGGCTTTAGCTTTAGGTTGACTGCGAGTGAGAAGTTTTACTTCATCTTCGGTGAGGTGCCGCCACCGGCCCGGCTTCAATTCATCGTCTCTGAGATTTCCGATCCGCGAGCGCCTTAGTTTGATCACCGAGTGGCCGATGAGATCAAACATGCGGCGAATCTGCTGGTTCTTGCCTTCGTGCAGCAAAATCTCAAACCAGGTGTTGGTTTCAGTTTCACCAACCTTCCTGATTTTTGCCGGCGCTGTTTTCGTGCCGTCGTCAAGCGTGACCCCGCGGCGAAGCCTTTGAATTGCCGGCTCTGGCGGAACGCCTTTCACCTTTGCTTCATAGACTTTATCGATCCTGTTACGCGCTGAAGTGATGAAGTTTGTGAAGTCGCCGTCATTGGTCAGCAGCAGTAATCCTTCAGTATTGAAATCGAGACGGCCCACTGGGTAAAGCCGGCCCAGCGAGGGCGGCAATAGCTCAGTCACCATCGGCCGCTTGTCAGGATCGGAAACACTCGAGAGATATCCTTTTGGCTTATTGAGCAGCACATGGACCTTTTCACGCCGTTGCAGCGATGGGTTGATGAGCTTGCCGCGCACTTTTACATGATCCTTCGCCGGATCTGCCTTCGTGCCAAGCTCCGTCACGACCTTGCCGTTGACGGTAACCAGCCCGCCGGTAATTAATTCTTCGGCGTGGCGCCGCGACGCAATGCCCGCCGCCGCAATTAATTTTTGTAATCGTTCCTGCATAACTTATTTCAGTCATCCGCCTGACAAGTCTTGGAAGTCTTCCACGCTCGGCAATTCAGTCAGATCCTTTAGTCCAAATTGCAGCAGGAATTCTTTCGACGTTCCATACATCATGGGACGTCCAACAGTTTCCTTCCGCCCTTTCGCCACAATCAATTTCTTATCCAAAAGCGTCTTAATGGATGAAGGCGACTGGACGCCGCGAATCTCCAAAATTTCCGGCACCGTCACCGGCTGTTTATAGGCAATCACTGCCAGCGTTTCGAGCGAAGCGATCGAGAGCTTCGCACTGGGCCGGGATTTCAGAAAAGCTCGAACGTGTTCGTGATACTCGGCGCGCGTAGCGAATTGCCAACCGCCCGCAACTTCACGCAGCTGCAATCCACCGTTTCTCGCGTTGAACTCCTTAGCCAGCTCAGCGATCGCTTCGTCAATGAGCTGACGATCTTCTCGCAGCACCCCCGCGATCGCCTTAGCGCTGAGGGGCTCTTCGGAAACAAAAATCAGCGCCTCGACAACCGCCAGTCGCTCGGCCGAATTCTGCACGGCATAAACAACAGAATCATCGCCGGAGTCTTCCGCGGTAACGGCATCTGATTCGGCGGCTACGAGTTCCGCAAGCTCCCTGCTTGCTTCCTCATTAAGCGCAGCCTCATCCAGCAGTTCTTCTTCTTTGGCGTTTGCTGTCTCATCAGTCATCGTGTTTTCTCAGATGTCAGTAACTAACTAACTTGCAATTCGCGCGACAATGTCGCCAAACGTCTGTTTCTGGAGCAACTTGATTTCAGTTGTGCGCACGAGTTCAAGGACCGACAGAAACGCGACGACTAACTCGCGACGCGAGCGAGCCCTTTCAAAAAATATGCGAAGATTCAGTTCGCCCGCCGACATCACCATGTTTCTCAGGCGCTCCAACATCTCGGACATGGAAATCTCTTCCCGCCCGATCTCCATCATCACTTCTTCTTTGTGTCGTGCCAGGATTTCCTGAAACACTTTGAGCAGGTCGAATAATCCAACCGTAACTTCGGGATTGTTCTTATCAGTCTCTATTTCAGCCCGTTTGAAAACAGCGCGTTCCACGGTCGCGCGTGACCAAAGCATTTGAGCTGCGGCCTTATACTTCTGATACTCCAGTAACTGATCGATAAGATCCTTGCGCGGATCATCCTGCTCCTCCGCCTGCGCGAAGGGATCGCGCGGCAAGAGCATCTTGGTTTTAAGTTCAATCAGCGTAGCCGCCATCACCAGGAAATCGCCTGCCACAGCAATATCAAGTTCCTGCATAGCCTGTAGATATCGAAGGTATTCGTCGGCAATTCTGGCTACCGGAATGTCGTAGATGTTGACTTGTTCCTGTCGAATCAGGTGGAGCAACAGATCCAGCGGACCATCAAAATCTCCCATGACGATTTTTAGATCGTCCGTAGTGTTGTCAGAAACGATCTCGGGCGACGATCCGGTAACGCTTACCGAGCCAGCCGGGGCTTCAACAGTCTCGCCCGCCTTGTCGGTAGGAGTGTCTGGTGCGGGGGTCTCTGTTTTTGTCGTTTCGTCCATCTAGGTTGTCGGCGGTTGCCTGGTTGTTCCTCGAGCGCCTGAAATACCCATTCGTTCCATTACCAGTTCAAGCGTCGGCCGGGCCAGTTGCTGCGCCTTCTGGCGCCCGTTGTCCAAAATGATCGCGAGCTCGAGGTCGTCGATCTCACGCACGCGCTGCTGCAGCGGGCGCAGAAACTCAATCGTAGCGTCCGCTAGTTGTTGCTTCAATTGCGCGTATCCTTTGTCTGCGAAGTGGGCCTCGATCTGCTCCGGAGACTGCCCAGTCAGCAATTGAAAAATGGTTAAAAGATTCGTGATCGCGGGGCGCGACGCGTCGAATCTAATCTCGGTTCCGGAGTCTGTCACGGCCCGCTTGAATTTTCGCTGGATGGCATCTGCATCGTCGAGCAGCATGACACTGCCATTGATGTCGTCGTCCGACTTCGACATCTTCTTTGTAGGATCAGATAACGACATGATGCGCGCACCCACTTTTGGAATAAAAGGCTCCGGCACGCGAAACGTTTCGCCGTAGTCGCGATTAAAGCGTATGGCTACGTCGCGAGTCAGCTCAAGATGTTGCTTTTGATCTTCGCCCACAGGGACGAGGTCCGTGTGATAGAGCAATATGTCAGCAGCCATCAATACTGGATAGTCAAACACTCCGACGCCGACATTGGCCTGTTGTTTACGGACCTTATCTTTAAACTGAGTCATTCGCTCCAACTCAGACATGCGCGCAACGCAATTCAAAATCCAGGTTAGCTCGGCATGCTCGGCTACGTCTGACTGGATGAAGATGGTCGAGATCGTCGGATCAATTCCGACACCAAGATAAATCCTGGCGAGATCCTTAGTTTGTTGGGCCAGGAGTTTTGGATCTTGCGGATTTGTAATCGCGTGAAGGTTAACAATGCAAAAGAAACTTTCGTACTCGCGCTGCAACGCAACCCAATTACGTAGTGCACCAAGATAGTTTCCCAGATGAATGTTGCCGGTCGGCTGCACGCCGCTGAAAATTCGCTTGGGCATCTTGTTGAATTCGGTGAATCGACCGATCCGCCTACACTACAACTCCGAGACGCAACAGGTAATAAAGGATGGACATGATCGGCCTGATGATTGCGCCAAAGAAGCCCACGTAAATCAATACCATCAAAATGAGGTAACCATACTGCTCCATCAGTGCCAACGTCGGTTGGGCGCTCGCCGGGAGAAATGTTTCCAGAATCTTACTGCCATCGAGCGGGGGAAACGGCAATAAATTAAAAACTGCCAGCGAGACATTCATTGTCAAAAGCATCCCGAGAAACAACCGCACCGGCTCCTGCAACGAACCTTCAGTGAACCACCAACCCGTCATCAGCAACACCTTGATGATAATAAATGCGCAAATGGCGATAAAAAGGTTGGCCAGAATTCCGGCTACCGAAACCATCACGTTAGCGAGATCCTTATTGCGCCAACGCAACGGATTGACGGGGGTAGGCTTGCCCCAGCCAATCAGTGGAATGTTTGGTCCTCCGGCACTGCCGAGCACGAAACCAACTATCGGAATGAGCAACGTGCCGATGGGATCGATATGGGCGACAGGATTTAGCGTAACCCGGCCCAGAAGCCGTGCTGTGTCGTCGCCAAACCTGTCTGACATCCAGGCGTGTGCTGCTTCATGCGCCGAAATGGCAAGCAGCAGCACTACCATGTAGATCACAAGTTGTGGAATTAGTTGTTCAGTCACAGAGTGTTCGTTGTTGCTTGCAGTAGAACAGAGACGTTAGCATCCGCTAAAACGAGTGTCAAAAAATCATTCCCGGAAGTAGCTTACAGAGTCAGACTGTAGACAGCGTCGGTCGAGGCGATTGCGAGATCGCCCGTCGCGCTGAAGGCGAGCCCCACAAGGTTCATTCCCGCCACAAACATTTCTGCTTCCAGGCCGTCGGGAGATATCCGCACTATCCCACGCCGTCCGCGAAGCGAAGCCGCGACTAAGAGATTTCCCTCGTCATCGAAGGTCAGCCCCTGTGGTCGCCCCAGGCCTTTGAAGAAAACACTGACTTCTCCATCGCGATCCACCCGCGTGATCGAATCAAAACTGGCCACGGTTGGACCGGTAACGTAGAGCATGTCGTCTGGCCCCATCGCGAGGTGATACGCGGATACAGACGGCTCGAGTTGGGCCCATGGAGTCTCTTCACCAATACCGTTAACCTTGTAGATTCGCCCGGTGCGATCGCCCACGTACATCGTGTCAGCGCGATCAAACGCGATACCCGTCGCGACGCCCAGATTCCGTGCGAAGGGCACCGCTTCTTTGAAGGGTGTAACCCGGTAAACCGTACCTTCCATGCGACTGCTAACAAACATTTGCCCGCTGCTATCGAAGGCAATCGCAGTAGGGTTCACAATGTCACCGGAGAATTCAGCGAGTTCTCCGTTGACGTCAATCCTGAAGAGGGTCACCGGCAGGTGTTCACCACGCGAGCCGGAGCGTGTAACGAACAAGGATCCATCGTCCGGGTCAAAGGCAGGACTGGACACCGGGTGAAGGTCTTCTGCCAGTCGCCTGCCTACCATCACGTTCACTGGGTCACTTCGTATTCCGTCACTTTCAAGTCTTACGGCGATGCTTCCGCTGTGACGAAACTCGGGAACGATTACCAACGCTCGCGCGGGAGAAAGCGCAACGATGGGCGCGCGCTCATCCTCAAACCAAACCGCACAGAGCGTTGGATCGCTGGTGTCCAAACCCTCGCAATCAATCGCTACTTCACCACCCGGCAGGGAGTATGCCGGGTGAATTCCAAGAATTCTGGGTTGCTCGCTCATATCAAACGTAACTGGCGACCTCATCCGTCGTTAGGCAACGATTGAGGCACGTTAAAATCGTTTCATGATACGACGGGCCTACTGTGCTGTCTAACGGGCGCTGAGCGGCAGTCTGAATCGCTTCATGGAGAGGCCGGCGCCAGCGCGCAACGCGTCGGGATGCGCGCGCCACAACTAGACTGACCCGCTACCGCACAACGCCACACTAGTCGCTGCGGTGTTTCACTGTGCTATAATCCGCCGCGCAAGCGCCAAAGTGATGAGTTGCTGTTCAGGGGTTAGACGCTTGCGAGCCAACTTATTGTAATGCTCAAGCGAATAAGCGAAGCGAAATCGCCGAGCAAAATCCAAAGTACCTTCCCGGCGTCGGAAACCAACTGCTCGCAACGCTCCTCCTGTAACTTCAGCCAGCTCCAATTCATAACTGCCCAGCGGTTTGGACGCTCGCCGTTTTTAGTCCGAGTTTTGCAGCACTCTGTAATAGGAGGCGCTGTAACATAAAAGACTTAATCGGAAATACCGCGGGGCTCAAGCCCAATCAACTTCGCCGCATCGAAAAGCTCTACACCCGGCGAATACCTCCTCATCAAATCGTAACTCCGGAATTCGCACGGCAGATGGCGGAGTTGTCGCATGAAACAAGAAGACAAATCGGAGCCTTAATCGACCGCAGCGGTCACGTCGAGTATGTGATGGTCGGCGATAATCGCAGCATTCAACTGCCGGATTTCAAACGCATACGCGTCGCCGTGGACCGGTTTCGCGGATTACGCTGCGTCCACACGCACCTCCGCGGTGAAGCCTTGACGCAGGACGATCTCACTGACCTCGCGCTCCTTCGCCTCGATTTGATGGCCGCGATCGACGTGAACCCGACGGACGGCTTCCCAGGACTTGTTCGGGCAGCACACTTGCTGCCGATGAGTGTCGGTCTCGGCAATGGACCAGACGTGGTTAACCGCGAGACCTACGCTTTTCTGCCTCCGAGAATGGCGTCGCAACTGGAAGATGACTTTCTCTCCCTGATTAATTCGCTTGAAGATGAAATGGCGCGCAATCGCCACGCTACGCGCCAGGCAGTTGGAAAAGACCGCACAATTCTCGTTGGCGTCACGACTGGATCGATTAGCGAGGCGGAAGAGTCGATGGCCGAGCTCTCAGAACTTGCGAGTTCGGCAGGCATGGTCGTTCAGGATCAAGTGATTCAAAGGCGTCAGGCAATCGATCCGAGAACCGTGCTTGGTCGCGGTAAACTTGATGAGCTTTTGATCCGTTCACTTCAATTGGGCGCGGACATGCTGGTTTTCGATCGCGAGCTAAGCCCCGCTCAAATACGATCTCTGTCCGAAGCCACTGACCTGAAGATCATTGACCGATCCCAACTGATCCTCGATATTTTTGCGCAACGCGCGCAGTCGAGCGAAGGCAAGATTCAGGTGGAACTGGCCCAGCTGAAGTATCTTTTGCCGCGCCTGATTGCAGGACAGGATTCGGCATTTTCACGCCTCGCCGGCGGCATCGGCGGACGCGGCCCCGGCGAAACAAAACTCGAAATGGATCGTCGTCGCGTTCGCGACCGCATCAATCGCCTCGAGAAAGATATCGAGTCGCAACGTCGACGACGCCAGGAACGACGCAAGGTGCGCACTCGAAACGAGCTCCCCATCATCTCGATTGTGGGCTACACCAACGCAGGCAAATCGACCCTGCTCAATGCGTTGACAAACAGCGATGTGATTGCCGAGCAGAGGATGTTCGCAACCCTTGATCCGACCTCGCGCCGGCTGCGGCTGCCGCGGGAGCGCGAAGTTATTATCAACGACACTGTCGGATTTATCAGAGACTTGCCGCCCGGTCTCTTATCCGCGTTCCGCGCCACACTTGAAGAGATTGGAGACAGCAGACTCCTGATCCATCTGGTTGATGTTTCAAACCCGCGCTGGCCACAACAGATCGAATCTGTGGGGCGAATTTTGGAAGAGCTCAGCTTTGCTCAGATACCTTCGATCATTGCGCTAAACAAATCAGATCTGGTGGACGATGAGACGCTTCAGGCCTCGGTCAGGCAATTGTCTCAGAACGGCGATGCTAGTGTGGTAGCAATTGCGGCGACAGATAAAAAGACATTGCAACCCTTGCTCGAGAAAGTTGGCGAATTGCTTTCTTTCGATTTGGCACTGCCGGTCGCTGAGGGCCACCTTGACGTTTCCCCTGACACTAATGGGTTATCAAAAGCCGAAGCCGCAGCAACCGCAAACGCGAACGGGAATCACCAACGGACCACATAACGCAGCATGGCTCTTCGTCCAAGATTCACAACTCCATTTACTCGCGCACGCGATAAGTTTGTCCGGTACGTAGTACTCCCGTTCAAAGTCTTCAAGCCGAGAACGCGCCTACTAATCGGGTTTGCAATTCTGGTTGCGGTGACGACTCCCTTGCTCTTCTCCAATTATTCCACTGGCTTTTCGGCAGATTATCGAGAAGGTGATGTCATACGCGGCACAATCGTCGCGCAGGCGGAATTGAACGGCATCGATATTTCTGAAACGGAGAAACGGCGCAACTCGGCGCGCGATACGGCGCGGCCGATTTTTAACTTTGACTCAACGCGCGGGGAGAGTTCAGCGAGAAGTTTTCGCGCTGCCATGGAAGATCTGAAGCGCCAGTTAGATTCGAATAAACCGGCGAAAGAGCTGACCTGGAGGGGCGTGGACGGCGTTGGCGCAGCGCGTCTTGCAGGTATGGCCGGCTCCGAGGATGACGTCAATCGGATTGTGCGGCTGATTCGCGACGTCGGCGATAAGTACATCTATGACGACGCGGAAGCGGACCGGCTCGGACAGGAAATTGTCCTCGTTGATGTTCGCAACCCGGCGGGCCAAATGATCATGCCGGCGCCCCGTACGCGAATGCTTTCGTTAAGCGCAGCGCGGCAGGAGCTCGAGCTCAAGCTTCGCAATGTCCCCCAATGGACGCAGGAACAAAAAGCGGCTCTGATCGCGGCGATACTCCCGCTGATTCGGCCGAACGTTGTTCTGGATCAAACCGCAACCACGACCGCGCGTGAAAACGAAGCTAACAAGATTCCTCCGGTCAAAATCTCGCTGAAACGAAACCAGGTGGTCGCCCGTGAAGGTGACACGGTGACGCCTGCAATGCTGCCTCAGTTAGCAGCGTTGCAGGGTCTCGGCAACGCGGGGCGCCCGTGGCATCACCTGGTCGGCTTGCTAATAATTGTTTTCGCCATCTACTGGGCAGTCTGGAAATTTACGGAGCATCGCAGCACGGCTTCAGCTCTTTCGTTGTCCAAGACGCGCGCGTTTGCCCTGGTTGGATCTGCAATCGTTGTCGAGACTGCGCTAATGCGCGTCGGGTTTACGCTCGCGGACAGCATGGCAAACAGCAGCAAGATCGCCCCATTTGACGATCCTGCGATCTGGAACTTTGCGATTCCATTTGCAGCGGCCACGCTGCTGGTGGTGATGCTGGTTGATACCCAACTCGCATTTCTTACCGGGCTTGTCACGGCCTTGTTTGCCGGCATGATCGCCCCGACCGGGATCCAGATGGCGCTGTTTGCGATGATCTCATGCACTGCTGCCGTTTATGGTATTGGGCGATATCGGGAGCGGCAGAGCGTGACGCTGGCGGGACTATTTGTCGGCGTCATCAACGCCATCATGGCCCTCGCGCTCCTGGCTTACGCTGAACAAGGGTTCTCTTTCAAAACAGTTCTTATGGCGGTGGGCTGTGGTTTCGCCGGCGGATTACTGACGGCAATCTTCGCTGCCGGAGGTTTGCCGGTAAACGAATCATTGTTTGGGATTCTCACTGACGTTAAGCTACTCGAACTCTCGAACGCCGACCTGCCGGTGCTCGGCCAATTGGCCCTGCGGGCTCCAGGCACAAATCAACACTCCCACGCCGTGGGCCAACTTGCGGAAGACGCCTCGCGGGCAGTCGGCGCAAATCCGCTCCTGGCGCGAATAGGGGCCCTGTATCACGACATTGGCAAGGTCGCAGCGCCTGAGTATTTTGTAGAAAACCAGCAGGGCGAGAATCCTCACGATCACATGCGGCCGTCACAGAGCGCCCGCATCATCACCAGCCATGTGACCTATGGCATGAAGCTGGCAAAAGAGATCGGACTACCAAAGAAGATTGCGGATTTCATTCCGCAGCATCACGGGACCCGCACTTTGCATTTCTTCCTGCGCAAGGCGCAGAGCGAAGCAAAAGCCGGCGAGGTAGTCGACGAGAAGGATTTCCGTTATCCGGGACCAAAGCCGCAGTTTAAAGAAGCGGCGATCATGATGCTGGCAGATTCGTGCGAAGCCGCGGCTCGCTCCCTGGCACGTCCCGATCCGCAGAATATCCGTCTGATTGTGGTGAAGATCGTTGATGCGATTATCACTGATGGACAACTCGATGAATGCGATCTGACGCTCAAGCAACTTACAACGATTCGCGAAGCGATCATAAGCGCCTTAACAGCCATCTATCATGCCCGCATCGACTACCCAGGGTTTAATCCTCCATCTGTAACCGGACCACTTTCCGCGCTCACCACCATGCCCGCCGGCGACCTCGACAGCGAAGAACGCGGCATCACTTACAGCAGTGCGCATGACGTCCCGATCAACGAGGCAGGCGAAGTTGAAGACGAAGCCATCAACCGCACGGCGTCGAAACGCTAGGGCTCGGGAGGGTCGCGGCGCCAACGGGATTCTTTCGAATTTCATTTTTCCATTTCCATTTGCGATTGCGTCCGTGGAAAGTTAATTCACTCAACCGAGTGACTCAATGGAAATGAGAATTGAAAAATGAGAGATGGAAATTGATCGACAGTCGTTCGAGTCAATTAGAAGATCGCTCGCAACTTCTCATAGGTGGTGCGAAGATCTTCCGGGATGACGCGCGTCTCAGCGATGGTGGACATGAAGTTAGAATCACCGGTCCAGCGCGGCAGGATGTGAATATGGATGTGGTCCACGATTCCCGCGCCGGCGGGTTTACCCAGATTCATCCCGAGATTAAAACCTTCAGGCTTATAGACCGTTCGCAACGCGGTCTGGCTACGCTTGGCCAAATCCATTAGCTCGTCAGTGGTCTCTTTTCCTGCAGCGTCGAGTTCCCCAATGTGCTCGTTGGGAACTATCAGTAAGTGACCGCTGGCATAGGGATAGATGTTGAGAACGACAAAACCATGAGCCGCCCGGTGGAGGACGAAGTTGTCCTGGTCATGCTGAGGATCGGCCAGGATATTACAGAAGACGCATCCGGGAGCTGCTGGACTGTCAGCGCCGCCGGAAGCGATATATTCGTAACGCCAGGGACTCCAGAGCCTCTCCATTTGAGCTCTCCGCCTCTGAGGCTTACATGATGGGAGGTTGACGAGTGTCGTCAGGGCTGGTTGCCGCTGAACTCTCAGCGGCTGGAGCAGAGGGACTATTACCGTTGATCAGTTCCTTAAGTTCCTTACCGGGTTTGAAATAGGGGACGCGCTTGGCCGGAATGCTGACCGGATCTCCGGTCTTCGGATTACGACCGCGACGAGCGCCGCGTTCGCGCACCCGAAAACTTCCGAACCCACGTAATTCAATCTTCTCGCCCTGGTTCAATGTTTCAATAATGCTTTCAAAAACGATTTCGACTAGTCGCTCGGCGTCCTTTTTTGTAAGTTCAGCCGCTTCGGCGACGTCTTCGACGAGCTCCGCTTTTGTCATCAATCACCTCAGGGCGAGTGGCCCAACCAGCGCGAATTGCAAACCAAAGACTTGTGTATGTAAGACTTACGAGGTGTGCTCGGCTTGGTACACTATCAGAAAACAAACTCCTCCGGCAAACATACTCCAAAGGGAAAGGACTTCTATTCCGCCGCAGACTTGGATTCCGCGTCCTCGTCTGATTCAGCGGGCACTTCGGCATCCGTGGCTGCTGCGGCTTCTGTTTCAGCGACGGCTTCGGCTTCGGCAACGGCCTCGGCTTCGGGCTCAGCGGAGACTTCGGCCTCGGCTTCGGGCTCGGTAGAGACTTCGGCCTCGGATTCTGGTTTATTTTCCTCGGGAGCAGCTTCCGACGAAGGTTCGGGTTTGGCCTGCGGTTCGGGAGCGCTTTCAGGTTGCGGAGTTGAGACCGGTTTGCCAAGACCAAAATCAGCGAGCTCGCCCAGGGAAGCCATGCCGCTTCCGGCTTGCGATGAATAGATCTTGGTATCAATGATGGGTTCATCTTCCTTGCCGACGGCGCGCGCAGACAAACCTATCTTCTTGTTTTCAGCGTCGATCCGGAGGATCTTGAAATCCATTTCCTGACCGAGCTGGACCACATCCTCGGGTTTTTCCACCCGCTCGTCAGAGAGCTCCGAAATGTGACAGAGTCCTTCAAGACCATCGTTCAATTCGACGAAGGCACCGAAGTTGGCAAAGCGCGCGATCTTCCCGCGGACCACGTTACCTGGTTGATGCTCGGTGATAAAACGGTCCCAGGCATTGGGTTCAAGGTCTTTGATCGAAAGTGAAAGCCGGCGATTCTCTGCGTCGATGCTGGTGATGATGGCATCGATTTCCTGACCCTTCTTTAACATCTCACTCGGATGCTTGATTCGCCTGGACCAGGAAATGTCCGAAACGTGAACCAGACCATCGACGCCATCCTCTATCTCAATAAAGGCGCCAAAGTCCGTTAGATTTCTTACCCGGCCATGAACACGCGTGCCGACCTGATAGCGTTCGTGCAGTGTCTGCCAGGGGTTGTCCTGAATCTGTTTCATGCCCAGACTGATGCGGCGGCCTTTTGGATCCACGCTCAAGACTTCTACTTCCACAGCGTCGCCCGGGTTTACCAGTTTACCCGGATGTTTGACTCGCTTGGACCAGCTCATCTCCGAAACATGTACCAACCCCTCGACACCATTCTCGAGTTCGACAAACGCGCCGTAGTCCGCAACGCTGGCAATGCGGCCCGGGACTCTCGTCCCTACAACAAAGCGTTCCTCCACGCTCGACCAGGGATCGGGCAGTAACTGCTTATAACCGAGGGAGACGCGCTCGCGTTCGCGATCAAACTTTAAGACTTTGACTTGAATCGTGTCTCCGACTCTGAAGAGCTCACCCGGGTTCTGGAGGCGGCCCCACGACATGTCAGTCACATGCAACAAGCCATCAACTCCACCGAGATCCACAAACGCGCCGTAGTCTGTCAGGTTCTTGATCTGGCCCTCGACGACGATGTCTTCTTCGATGTGTCCAAGGGTCTGGCCCTTCTTGCCTGCGTTCTCTTCCTCAATCACAGCTTTGCGCGACAGCACCACGTTTGATCGCTTGCGATTGAGCTTGATGACCTTTGCTTCAATTTCCTGATTGCGCAACGAATCGAGATTCCGAATCGGACGAACATCAACCTGTGACCCCGGAAGAAAAGCGCCAATACCATCAATGTCAACGCGCAGGCCACCTTTGATTCTTTCCATTACGCGGCCTTTGATGTTTGTCCCGTCGCGATAGGATTTCTCCAGATCGTCCCAGGCCTTCATCCGGACAGCGTCTGCACGAGAAAGAATTGGCAGGCCATCAGCCGTTTCCATGTTCTTGACGAGCACGTCCACTTCGTCGCCTGCCTTGACCGACATCACGCCGTTTTCGGTAAACTCGGCAGGGTTAACAATACCTTCCGATTTGTAGCCAAAATCGATTACGACTCCGCGCTCGCTGATCCCGACCACAGTGCCGCGAACAACTTCGCCTTCCTGAAGCGACGCCTGCTCCTGCTCAAACTGATCGAGCAGTTGACCGAAATCGACATCGCCGAACGCCCGAGGTTCATCGTCGTCATCATCAGCTTGAGTTGCGGTCGCTGGGGCCGATTGCTGTGGAGACGGAGAAGGCGGCGTTGTCGACGGAACTTCCTGTTCGCTCGGTGATGGGTTGGTATCGTTGGTTTCTTGGTTGGTTATTTTCGATTCTTCACTAGCCATGCAAACTCCTCTGACAGGTCCCGGAAAGATTCACCGCCCTATGATCATTCTAAACTTTCACCAGGCCCGCACAGTCTGGTCCCTCATCGACTTTGGAGGACAGTGGCTGAGCGACACCTGTTTCTTGGATTTGGCGAAATGTCGGGATTGAAGCTTGCGAGGAATGCGAGCCGTTTAGATTTGGAAAAGGAGGTTTTATGTGTTTCGATTTCCGACGCCCGTAGTCACCCGCTTGCTCCGACATTCACCAGCCGCTTACCGGGTAGGCCCGCAATGTACACGGCTGCACGAGCGCATGTCAAGGTGCTGCAACTTGTTCACCGCGAGTGGGTAGGCCCGCCTGGGTACAGACCGGTTTGGTTCCAGCGCTTTCCCTTCACTGACTCGTTGCCAGCGCGCCATCGGATCCTCGAGGCACTACATAAACGCCGGCCGAGTGGGATCCCACGAAGAGAGTGTTTTGATCTGTCGAATCGAAGGCGAGGGCCCAGATTCGCTGGCTCGGCAAACGGTTCTCTTTAGGATCAATGCGCGCCCACGTTGACCCGGCATTCAGGGTTCGATACACACCTCCCCCTATCTCGCCAGTTTGATAGGCGTTGCCAACAAATATCTCGTCCGTGTTGCGTGGATTAATCAGAATGCTGGTGAAGTCGCCGAAGGGCAGATTGCCACCACGGCGGGCCCAGGTGTTTCCACCGTCCTGCGATCTGAAGAACGCTTGCTTGGTGCCGACGTAAAGGTAGTTAGGACGTCTGGGATCCAAAGCAATCGCGTTAATCGGCGCCTCGGTAGGAATCCCTGAAACACGCTGCCAAGTCTTTCCAGCATCCCGGCTCACCAACACTCCGGAAGCCGCAGTGCCTGCCCAAATCACTTCCGGATTACGAATGTCCGTCGCGATGCTGGTGGTACGCGGATCGAGTCCTGGGCCATAGTTTAGTCTTTCCCATCCAGTGGTGGGATCAAAGCTACGGTATAGCCCCTTGTTCGTTGCGGCCAAAAGCATTGGCCGCTGGCTGGTTGGATCTACAGTCTGAACCAGGGTATTAACAGCATCGGACAATACCGCCACTTCGGAACCACCAGTTCCCTTCACACCAAGTTCCGCAAGGGTGGCCTCATCGAATTTTCCAGTAACCGGAAGACGCCGCGCAGCCTGATATCTCTTGAGTGCGGTGATTGTCATTCTTCCGACTTGACCGTCAGGCACGCCCACGTCATAGCCGGCCGAGTTGAGCGCCTGTTGGGCCTTCTTCGTCACCTCCGCAGCGTTGCGCGCAGCAGGGCTCTTAGGCGCCCGCGCGGAACCTTTCTTCTTACTAGTCGGGACTGGCTTGGGCGTCCAAACTGGCGCCCAGGAAACCCCTCGATCAAGCGATCGGTAAACACCTAGATTGGTTCCCAGATAAATCAGGTTGGCATCGCGAGCATCCTGCACAATCCCATAGGTAATCAAGCGAGGAGGCATGCTCCGCATCGAGGGTCGCCAGCTTGCGCCGTTGTCGGTGCTGAGAAACAGAAACCCCCCTCCGGTTGTTGTGTTAATCGTTGCCGCATAAATGCGGTTCGGCATTTCGCGATCAGCAACAATGACGTTTGCAAACCGACCGCTGTAGCCTCCATTTGTTGGTAGAAAGCTTTTCCCACTGTCGTTGGAGACCATCACACCGTAGTTATTCGTGCCGATGTAGATCGTTTGCGGCCGTGAGGGGTGAACTGCGATGGAGTTGATTTCAAGCTGGCGCGACGTGGTCACCATCCACGAATCCTTATGCCCGCCGCGATCAGAACGCCAGAATCCTTCGGTCGTCCCAGCGAAGACAATCCCTGGAAGGGATGGATGTTGAAGAATCGCGCGCGTGCGCCTGGACTGAGACGGAATCCCGTTTACTTTACTCCAGCTGTCGCCGGCGTCCTTGGATTCATAAATTCCGCTACAGGCGGACATGATTACATGGTTCGGATCGCGCGGATCGATATCAATAGCAAAAATATCGGAGTCGTCGATGATCCCATTCTTGATGCTTCGCCAGGTCTGACCGCCATCCGTCGACTTATAAGGCAAGTGAAACGTTCCCGCATAGATCGTGTTCGTCGTCCGCGGGTCGATTGCCACCGAGTGTACGTGCTCCAGCCCAGGCGTTGTTGAAGTTGGCAAATGCTTCCAGGTTTCACCTGAGTCGTCTGAGCGGTACATGCCATGAAAAGTGCCGGCAATTAACACGTTGGGATTCAAACTCGATTGAAACAGAGAATGCAGAGCTTCATTCTTCAGTTGGGGGTGCTGGCGCCATTTGCGGCCACCGTCAGTTGACTTAAAGAATCCCCCTCCGTCCGTGTGCCGGTGGGCGCCAACGTAGAGCGTTTTTGAATCGCGAGGATCGACAATTATCCGATCGATGAAAAGCTTGGGGCGCTTGAAATCATAAAGAAACTCCCAGCTCCTGCCTCCGTCCGAAGACGTGTAAATCTGAGCATCCAGGGTCCCGAAATAGAGCCGGTCCGGGTTATTTGGATCGACTACGAGACTGCGCACGTCGCCTCCTGGAGGGCCGTTGGCGCGCCAGTCCTGCGAATACTTTGCCGGATCGGCCGGAACTGCGGTGGTGGCACTATCTTCTGACGACCCTCCGGCAATCAGTTGCATAGGGACAACAGCCAGGAAGAAGAGAATAAGAATGAGCTTTGGGAATTTGGTGTTCATATTTCAAATCGAAGTTGGTGTTAAAGACCTCAAGGGGCAACATTGCAAGTTTAATACAATTTCGCTCATTTGTATCGCACAAGTTTGCCGACTGCTTCGATGCAGCAATCTTCCGTTTGAGTTCCTGTTTTTCATTGACTGAATAATAGCGAAACGGGCGATGTTCTCTTTGGGAGAAACATCGCCCGCTCGGAAGGTTCGCGCCACTCTACTGACGCGAGTCTAGTTGTTGCCTAGTCGCGGCGTCCGCGTCTGCGGCGCGGGGCCGGTCTCTTGCACTCTGGGCAAGGATCGACTGTTGCTGAATTGCTCGGCGTTGGTGCAGTCGCGCCTGTTGGTACGATCCACAACTCAACTACGAGTTCTTCGCGACAGCCGCCGTCGACCACCGTCAAGCGGGCGGCGTCGATACCGCGAGTGTTGACGAGGTAATCCTTCGCACGGTCGCCTCTGGCCTGTCCGGCTCCAGCGCAGTTACCAAACACAAAGATTGTGCCAGTGCTGCCTGGTGCGTTCTGTAGCTCGATGGCGTAGTTGTCGAGTCTGGCTTTCTCATCGTTAAAGCGGATGTCGCCATACTCGTCAAACTTACGTGGTGGTACCGCGCCCGGCCTCACTTGCGTCGAGCACGAAGCCGTTCTCGAGCAGGACGGGGCAAGGCCACCAACTTCCACTGTCGCTGTCACTGTCTGACCGCCGAGGTTGGCCGTGTCAACTGTAATGGTCGATGTACCCTGACCACTGGTGATTGTGCCGGCCGAAACTGACCAGTTGTAAGTGACGCTGCCGTCACCCGCCGATGCCGTGATCGTAATCGGCGCACCTTCGTCTACGTCTGACGGGCAGCTAACTGAAACCGTCGGACATGGGGGCTCGCAGCCTATGCACGGAGCCACTGTGACAGTTGTCGATGCCGTCTTGGTGTGGTTGTTTCCGTCATTAACGGTAACAGTGGCAGTGTAAGTACCCGCGTTCACGCCTGATAGATCCCAGGCAACTGCGCGACCGTCTCCGGAAAGCGTTCCACCCGTAACTGACCAGGTGTAAAGGAGCGTGTCGTTGTCGGGATCCGTTGCTTCCGCGGTCAAATTCACTGTTCCGCTGGAGCTCGGCGTGCAAGAAGTCGAACTAGTTCCCGGCGGGCACGGAGTCGTAATCGAGGCCGTTGACGCCGACACAGTCACCATTGGCTCTCGATTGTCTGGGATTGGCAAACTTCTGGGATTGCGATGGCCAATCCAGAGCTGACCGATGAAACCATTCGGATCCTCAGACTCTCTGAAACCACCAGGGAGCGTTCCGCCAAAGCGACCGGCATCCTGTTGGTTCATGTGTCTGCGATAAGCGCCACCGATGCCCCACCAGCGTGCCGGATAAATCTTGACGCCGCCAATGACATCCACCGGATTGTTGTTAAAGGCATTTGGCGTCCGGCCGCCCATGTACTTGGTAGCTCTTGCTTCAGCAATCAACTGGAAGTACTTGTTGAGTGGAAAGTCAAAGCCGATACCAAACAGCGCTTCATCCGGGCGGTCGAGCAAGGTCGCGTCATTCATCGGCTCGCTCTTCGGATTGCTGTTCAAGATGTAACCGCCGTTAACCGAAACGTTGACATGCTGGCTGAGCCGGGCATCAAAGAAGCCGATCAAGCCAAAGTCGCCAAGCTGCGCGCCCGGACCGGCGCCGCGCTGCATTTGATTAAAGCCTGAAAAATCATCGGCGTTATCGAGATACCAGCGATAGAAAGGAATGATTCCATATCCTACCGCGTGAGTCGGACTGGCGAAGCGAATTTTCGCGCCGAACACCAAATTACCGAAGGCCGATTCACCGTACAGGCGGCTGATAAACGGCGCGTCAGGCAAATAGCTTGGCGCAACAGTAAAGGTGCCTGGAACAGTCAGCGTATTGAAGGTCAAATTGGGAGGAATTGTCCGCGTTGAGAGAACGATTCCGGGAAGGATGCTGCCTACTGGAGATCCAATACCGGGGAAGTTCGACGCTGCACTAAAGCTCCCACCGCCACCCGTTGGCACTCCCAAACGGCTTACGAAAGGCGGCGCAATAATATTGCCGGTGAGCCCGAAGTTCGGTCCAGTTCCGCCGATGAAGGGAAACTGCACAAAGGGCTGACCACCCACATTGCAAGGCGGTCCGGGAGGACGAACCTGAGCGCCGGTGATCCCAAACGTGCCACTGACGCGATCAGGCGCAATAATTACCGCCCCACCACTGCAAAGCAGCGACGCGCCAAAGTAAAGCTGCGTATTTGGCAAATAGAAACTAGACAGATTGCTCGGATTATTGATCTTCACGCCCCGATAGCCGTTAGTCTTGAAGAACAACTCGACGTGGTCATTCAAGCCGACATTAAAGCTCAGCGGCGTTTCGACGATATCCGCGTTGCCAGGGTCGCGATCAAAATTGCTGTAAGCGACACTGAACGTAAACTCGCCCTTCCGAATCGTCGAACCGTCGTAAATCGTGAACAGGCCGGTAGGTCCGCCTTCCGGACCTCCGGTGCCCACCGCCGGAGACTGATTCCGTGGATCCTCGGGCAATCTCAAAGTCTGCGCCGACACCACGGCACATAGCATTAATGTTGCGAGCGCGGCTATAAGCGCTCTGTTTGCGAGTCTCATCGCATTCCTCCTGCGAAACCTGATTATAGAAGTTTGATTATGAATACCACCTTGGGCAAGTGACCAGCTCCAATCGACCGGCTATCGTTCTTGCTTTGAGGTGGCGCCAACTACAAGCCAACGAATCGGACTTAGCGCCCGGCTCCAATTCCTCTTTGGGTTACCCCGAGAACAAAACTCTTACCGCACGTAAATGCGCTGCCTGATTCGCAGCTTGAGAAACCTAAGCGTCACTTTATATATCGAAAAGTGTCGTTTAGTGTCAATGATTTGCACTCAGACAGGGACCACGCCCATAAAAATCCTTACACTTGTCCGAGATACAAAATCACGCCAGACCATACTCTACCTTCATGGTGAAATCAAGACATTTTCCTAAATTAGGCCCAATCTCTTTATGTTTTTTCCGTCACGCGTAGATGCCACGCATTCGCGTATCGTAGGCCACCCGATCTATCGCGAGCATATAGGCGGCGGTTCGAGTGTCTACTGAATGGGCGTCTGCATACCTGCAGAGGTCATTGAAGCTTGCCACCATGGTGTCTTGAAGTCTCTGATTAATGACGTCTTCCCGCCAAAAGTAGCCCATTCGGTCCTGGACCCACTCGAAATATGAAACCGTGACCCCTCCCGCGTTTGCAAGAATGTCTGGAATTACGAAGATTCCTTTGCCGTGAAGAATTTCATCAGCCGCGGCAGTAGTGGGACCATTCGCGCCCTCGGCCAATACCTTACACTTGATTCTATCCGCGTTTTGCGAGGTGATTTGATTTTCGGTAGCCGCCGGCACAAGCACGTCGCACTCGAGTTCCAGGAGCTCACTATTCGTCACCTTTTCGACTCCTTCAAAATCCTCGAACGAACGCGTCGTGTGCAAATGCTTCAGAACCGCGGGAATATCGATTCCATTCGGGTTGTAGATTCCTCCGTGAACGTCGGAGATTGCCACCACTTTATAACCGGCCTCGTGGAGCAGCTGAGCTCCAATACCTCCGACATTGCCTGATCCCTGCACCACCACCCTGGTGGTTTCAGGCGACATCCCGAATCTCTTAATCGCTTCATTTATCACGAAGAGGATTCCGCGCCCGGTTGCTTCGCGGCGGCCTGACGAGCCTCCAAGATCAATCGGCTTCCCGGTAACCACAGCAGTAACAGTGTGCCGCGCATGCATTGAATATGTGTCCATGATCCAGGCCATGGTTTGCTCGTTGGTATTCATATCTGGCGCCGGCACGTCTTTTTCCGGTCCAATGAAGTCGAGCAATTCTGAGGCGTACCGGCGCGTCATACGCTCGAGTTCGCCGATCGACATTTGCTGCGGGTCACAGATAACGCCGCCCTTCGCACCGCCGAAGGGAACGTTAACCACCGCACACTTCCACGTCATCCAGGCCGCCAGCGCCCTCACTTCATCAAGACTGACGTCGGGTGAATAACGTATTCCGCCCTTTGCCGGCCCGCGCGCGAAATTGTGCTGCACTCGATAGCCTTCGAAAACCTGAATTCGACCGGAGTCCATTCGCGTGGGTATATAGACTTTGAGCTCCCGATTAGGAACGCGCATCACCGCATACAGGTCCGCGTCGAGGTTTAGTAGTTGCGCCGCACGATCGAAGCGCGACATCATTGACTCGAACGGATTCTCTTCTTTTATTTCGCGGATATCATCCACATAGACTGTGCTGTTCATACTGGACATGATTCTCTCCGGAAAGTTTTCTAAATCGAGTTTTACTACGGCCGCAGATCGAGTGCTTCATTCATTGCCCCGCTACGATATCCCTCTAGATCGAGAGTTACATACTTAAATCCCAGCTCCCGAAAACGCCGTGCAAGGTCGCTAACGATCTCAACGCGCAAAGCCAGCGGCAATTCGGCCGGCGCGATCTCAAGACGCGCCAGATTGTCATGGTGGCGGACACGAAACTCACGAAAGCCCATCGAACGCATAATCTCCTCACCGCGATCCACAACTGACAGCCGTTCAATGGTCACCGGAATTCCATAAGCGATACGCGACGACAAACAGGGACTGGCGGGCTTGTCCCAGGTCGGCAGTCCGGCGCGACGACTCAGTTCCCGCACTTCTGACTTGTTCATTCCTGCTTCAATCAGCGGGCTTCGCACACCGTGACCAGTAGCAGCCACGCGGCCCGGCCGGTAGTCGTTCAGATCATCCAGAGTGGATCCGTCAACCATAAACTTGATGCCCCGAGCGCTGGCGACGGCGCCAAGTTTCCGGTAAAGCTCATCCTTACAAAAGAAACATCGCCTCGGACTATTACTCGTGTAATTCGTATCGTCGAGCTCATCAGTTTGAATTACTTCACGGCGCCATCCAAATTGTCTGGCAATCTCGGCACTCTGCTCGCGTTCGCTGATCGCCATACTCGCAGACTCACCCGTGACGCAAAGCGCGTCATCATCCAATTCTTCGCTGGCTATCCTGGCCACGTAGCTGCTATCCACGCCTCCCGAATAGGCAACTACCACCGCCCTCATGTCGCGCAAAAGTTGACGGAGCCTGCCCTCTTTTTCCAGGAGCAACGCATTGACAGTATCGTCTATTGATACTTTGGAATCTCTGTTTTCGACCAGGAGACTGCTCACGAATCGGGTTCTCCAGAAGCACAGACACGTGCGCCATACGCGTGTCGGTTTCTCTAAATTTTGAGATGGGATTTACAGTTCGCAATGTTATCCCATGCATCAAGACCAGCGCAACCAGCATCTCATGCATGCCAGCGCAGACACTCGACGGCGATTTTGGACTCGCTCACTCTTAGCATGTTAGGATCAACCATTCCCCAGACCGTCTCGCCAGACAATCGTTTCATGAACCGCCAGCTAACAAAAATAATTCGGTCGTGGCTTTGTGGCGGGTTATTGCTCGTCACGCTCCTGGCGACAATACACACTTGTCAGGTCGTTGCGCAGGCGCAAGGCGAGGACGCCTTTAGTGATTCGGCGGCGGATCCAATGAAGCTGTTTGAGCGTGGACAAAACGCTCACGCGCGCGGCGACTTTGCAAAGGCCCTTGAATTCTACGACGAAGCATTAAAGCTTCGACCCGAATTTCCTGAGGCTGAGTTTCAACGCGCCAACGCTTTAACGTCACTGGACCGCGCAAAAGAAGCTGAAGTTAGTTTTCGAAAAGTCATCGAAGTCCGGAAAGAGTGGGCCCTTCCCCACGCCGCACTGGGGACTCTTTTGGTCCGGCTTAATCGGGACACCGAGGCTGAACCGCTGTTGCGTCGCGCAATTCAGCTGGAGTCTCAAAACAGCCTCGCTTTACGCGTACTCGCGGATATTCGCCTGCGTGCCGGCGACGCCAAAGAAGCCTTGCGATTAGCAACAGCTGCCACAGCTGATCAGAACGCCCCCGTGGCCACCTGGTTGTTGCGCGCTCAGGCAGAACGTCGCGGCGGCGACAACGCAGCGGCATTGATAAGTCTTGACCATCTACTGAAACTCGAGCCGCAAAATATATTCGCACTACTTGAGCGCGCCGAAACTCGAACCGCAGTTGGCCACCTGCCTGGCGCCGTTGCGGATCTGAAAATCGCCGAGGCTTTAATCAAGGACGACAAGTCGAGCTCCAGCCGGCTTGCTGCCGCCTATCAATTAGTCGGACAACCTGAAGAGGCGAGCCGCGTGGCTCAGGCTGCTGGACTTCTGAAACCCGAGAGCGCCTCCGGCGTGGGAGGCATAAAAGTCATCGGCACGCCGGAAGAGATCGAGGCGGCCAACAGCGACGATCCACTCGTCGCTCGTGCGGCGCTCGAGAATCTCCTGAAAAAGAACCCTGACAATCCAATGCTGTCGGCACGTTTGGGTGATTCCTACCGCACTGCCGATCCGGATCGAGCCCTCGAGTTTTTCAGACGCGCCACAAAACTTCAGCCGGCCAATGCCGACTACGCAACCGGCTATAGTTCAGCCCTCGTCCAGGCGCGACGATTTCCTGAAGCGGTCGACATCCTGCGCAGGGTAATCAAATTTGCACCAGACAATTATGTGGCACATGCTAATCTGGCTACCGCACTTTACCGGTTAAAACAGTTTCCGGAAGCGCTGGTCGAGTATCAGTGGCTGCTAAAGGCCAAGCCGGATCTAACGGTCGCTCATTATTTCATTGCCACCGCACATGATTATCTTGGAGAATACGAAGCCGCACTGTCAGCTTATGAACTTTTCCTGGCGCGCGCAGATGCGAACACCAATCAGCTCGAAATTGATAAAGTCCAGCTCAGGCTACCCTCGTTGCGCCGCCAGATAAAACTGGGTCAGGGTGCAAAGCGCAAACCGGGCAAGTCAACATAACAAACGTTCGCAAAAAAGATGAGCATTCCCATTCAGCCACCGCAAAGGTTCCTCGTCACAGTGCTTGTGATAGCGCTGGCCGGCTCAGTTGTGAGTAGTCAACAACCGCAAACCCAGGATGTCCCCGCGCCGCCACCAGTAAAAGTGATTTCCACTTTGGATCGCGAACAACTCAACGCGGCCAAGGATCCGAAGGCTCGAGTTAAGATTTCCATCAGCCTGGCTGAAGCGCATCTCGCAAAAGCAGAAGCTCTAACTGCTGAACGCTCATTCGACAGCGCACTTGGAGAGGCCGCTCGCTATTGGGCCATCATGGAAAATGCTTTCGCTTATCTGCGGGCTCTGAAAACGGGCAACAGCAAGAACCGCGATCTTTATAAACGACTGGAGCTCGCGCTTCGATCGCATGGTCCACGCCTGACCGGCCTGCGTCGTACTGCCCCTTCCGAATTTGCAATTTGGTTAAAAGAGATCGAAGAGAATGCGCGCAACGGGCGCACTGAAGCGCTCAACTCCTTTTATGGAGATAACGTCGTTCGCGACATTCATCGAACGCCAGAGCTGCAACCAGTGGAAAAACCTGTCCAGCAGAACTTAGCAGCACCGACCCCTACTCCAAAATGATCAATCGTGGAAGTCTTCAATCTTGTCTGCTCGCCGCGGCGTTTGTTCTCGTTACGCTGAGTTGTCCACCGCCAGTAACCGGCTTTCAAGCTCGCGACTATTTTACTCCGCAAGAGGAAGAGCTGGTCCGAGAGGCGCAAATCCTCGACAAACGGATCGACGTCTTCATCAAAGCAGTTGAGCGACGATTACTCGTACTAAACGGCGGGGCGGCTGCTGCCGAAAAGCAATTGAAGAAAGACGCGGAAAAATGGGGGGAACTACCGACCGGAACACGCGCCGAGTTAATGGTGGATATCGCGAGAATCTTCGATGCCGGAATATCCAACATTGATGACGTTAACGCAAAGGATGAGACGAATCCGCTGGTCCCGAAAGCGCTGCGCAAGTTGGCAGCGGCGGCGACTCAAACAGTTGAACGGCTCCGGCCGCTTCAGGCCCAGACCAAAGACGATGCCGAAACCATGGGCTTTGAGCAGTTGGTCCGGCATGCCGACGAAATCGTCGAGGCCGCCGGCGCCCTTCCGCCACCCGCGGAAAAAAAGCCTAAGGGAAAGAACAAGACCGAGAAACCTAAGGAGACGAATTAGTTTTTCATCGCTTCAGTTTCTCGGCCTGGAGCATTGCACCGAAGTATTTTAGTTACGACTCTTCTTTACCTCAGCCACAACCATCCTCGCTTCCTGTTCCATCGCTTTGCCGGCACTCGCCTCTTCTCCTTCTTCCTTTGCTGTCGCTGCGGATTGAAGGCGAGCACTGGTTTGGCCCACGGCGAACAATTGATACTCAACCTTCGCCTCCGTCTTACCGATGCCTCCGACGCCTGCGGCGCGACCAAACATTCCGCCAATCTTCCCTGCCGCCGACGTCTTCAGCGCAGCGACGTGTGTATAGAGGACAAAGTCGCATTGCTTCGCCTTCGCCTCAATCTCGATCTCGGCCGGCGCTATGGCATTCAGTCCCACCGCTTCTACGCCGCTCGCCTCGATATTACTGATTAGACCGGCTCGCAACGACTCGGCCGAGATACCCTTGTCAGTGCGGTTGTTAACCTGAACCACGCCAATGCGGATAACTCCAGCAGGCTTGGATTGCGCGACAGCGGAAATGCTTTGAGGGTTCTCCCGCGGCTGCCTTCCTTCGTTGGCCTGGGACATCATCGTGTCCATGGACGGCATGGCATACAGCTCTTGCGCATTGGCAGTTTCAACATAACCAGCCGGCACATCAAACAGCGCGGCATCGAGCGGTTCGCGCGACAGCTCCACAACTTCTTTCGTTGACGTAAAGGTCACCTCACCGTTTGGGCCATACATCCTGGTGGTTTCCTGCAACGGGTATCCAGTTCGCGCCGCGCCCTGCCGATTGAAACGCACTCGATCGCGACAGCCACCGGCGGGCGAAGAGCTCGTCATCGTTTGTCCGCCCCCGTTTTCGCAGTTCAAGCCAAAAGCAAGGTCGATGTACCAGCCATCTGTCTCCATCCGTTGCTTCATTGGACTGCAGGCGTCGGGAGAAGACTCGATCGACATCGTGGTTTTGACATGACGTGCCGTGAAACCAAACATGTCTTTGCGCTCGCCCGTATCAACAGCCGAAGTGTTATAGGTAATCACACCGCCACGCCTGGCCGGCTCCGCCGTTACGCGCGCACTCGCGCCGGCGTTCGAAGTCGCCTCAACCGTTTCCATCGGAGTGACCGTATATTTTCTGGCCTTGTCACTGATTTGCAGGGTCCTCTTGAGATCACACTGCGTGATGTTCACGATCTCCATGCCGTAGCCCATTTTCATCTCGGATCGCTCACGGGCGCCCTTGAGCATCGTGGTTGTTTCCATTGATTGGCCGGCGTTGGTCATGCGGTATTTGATTTTCAAATCATTCGCCGCCGCAGAGCGGGCCTCAGGCCGGGTCCGCGGCCTCTGCGCCATAAAACTAGACGGCGAAACGATTGTCATAACCATGACGCCTATTAAACTCATTCCCCAAATCCGTTGTCTCATGAATTATCTCCTTGTTACCTCGATTGCGGTTACAGAATGAAAACCAGCTAATTGACCTCGCTCTACTTACTAACGCGTAAGAAAGATTGAAAGAGGATCAGCCCAGGCTGCCCTTTGCTGAAGCCTTCGCGACCTCTACGGTAAAACTCAAGGCAGCACCGCAAAGGGTCGCAAAGAAAACAGATTACACTTTGAAGTATCCATTCCCGACCATGGCTTTCAGTCGCGGGCTTGCCTCAGAACCTCCGCGCCACGATTCAATGCTTCAACGATCCGCTCCAGCGCTTCCCTGGCGTTCGTCGTGTTTCGATCTTCGAGCGCCTGGCGGAAATCGGGAAGTGGCTGCGCCGCATAACCCGTATAAGTTCCCGGTGCGTAGATCTGATGTCTATACCAGGTTCGGCCGCGGAGACCTCGCGAGTCAGTGAACGCACGCTCGACAGCGATTAACGCATCGTTCAGGCGGCGCAGTTTTGCATCGTTTCGTTCGCCCTTGTTCTCGGCGATTGCATCCACTCTGGCCTTGTCGGTACGCGCCGCCTCCTCTGAAAATCTCCGGATCGCGTCTCGCATCGGTTTCTCATCAAACCCGTTCGCCAGATTCCGGCGCTTCGCCGTCTTCATGCTCTCCTCAAAAAACTCACTGATCTGAGTGGCGTAGTCGCGGTAATCCAGCGGCAGACCCTCAGCTCCGGCCAGACGCATTGCGACCAATCCCCAGATCCGCGCGGCTGTTACATGGTAGGCAAAGGTCGGGTCTCCGAAATGCGACATCCAATAAAACGAATCGTAAGCTGAATGGTAGACCCCGTAGTCACCGCCGAATCCCATATCGGTTGCCGGAACGCCGAGGTGCTGGAGAAACGGCGTATAGTCGGAACCCGACCCCAGCGCGCCGATTCGTGCTTCAGCGATTGCCGTGTCCGAACCGCTTTGCGCGTCCGTTAGTTCGGCATCGGGCCGCCGCTCGCGACTTCTGTCCTGCCATTGCTGATAAACCGATTTGCTCGATTTCGGATCGGGAACATCGCGGGTGGCGGCCCGAATCATTTTCCACATTGAGGGCACTGAGGCCGCGCCAAAGTGTGGGCCCGAAACTGCCGCATCCATATTCAGATACGCCACGGCCTTTTGTTTCAGTTCATCAGCATTGTCTTCAGCCCATTCGGTAGAACCCAGCAGGCCATACTCTTCGCCATCCCAACTACACATCACGATCGTGCGGCGCGGCTTCCAACCACTCTTCAACAGTTGACCAAATCCGCGCGCCGCTTCGAGCATTGCAGTCGATCCACTATTTGGGTCAACGGCCCCGAAGGTCCAGGCGTCGCGGTGGTTGCCCATGATTACCCAGCGGTCTTTGTCCTCGTTGCCCTCGATTCGTGAGATCACATTCCATATCTTCCGGACCTTGTAGTCCATCACGGTCTTCAAATGGACACGCACTGCTTCCGTCCCGCCGACGTGATAACCAAACGGAAGGCCGCCCTGGAAACCGCTCGGCCTTACTGGCCCAGCCAGCGGTTCGAGGAGTTGCTTCGCATCACCATAAGAGATGGGCTGCACGGGGATGCGCGTCAATGTTTTCGCGTCTTCCATTTTCAGACGCGGCTCGCCCGGCACTGACGGTCTCCCGGGAGTCAAAGGATCGCCCGGCGCATAAAAAAGATATTGCACCGAACCGCGTTGCGCTGAACTCTCAGGACGCCACGGCCCTTTCGGATAAACATCACCCTGTGCGTAGCCATCGTCCGCTGGATCGGAATAGATGATCAGTCCAATCGCGCCATTGTCCTCGGCAACCTTTGCCTTCACCCCGCGAAAAGAGTTGCCATAGCGCGCGATGACTATTTTTCCTTTCACGTCCACACCAAGGTTTTTCAGCGCCGCATAATCCGGAGGAAGCCCGTAGTTAACGTAAACCAGCGGCGCGGTAACGTCTCCGCTCGGACTGTACCCGTTGAAGAGCGGAATAATTTTATGACTCGACGACGATGGGTCTGCCGGAACGACTGCCTCCTTGACCTGCAGGCGCACGCGCCGTCGCGGCGTGATGAGTTCAACAATAGCCGGCTGCTTTGGGTAGTTGAGCAGCACGTCATACTCGTTCAACTCCGAAGCGATGCCATAGCTGCGAATCTTGTCGCGCACGTAGATCGCGGTTGCATAGTCTTCCTTCGTTCCCGCCACATGAGGCTCCGCTGTCAGCCGGCGCAGATGTTCACGCGCCGAATCCGGCGCCGGCACGCGCTGAAAGGCCTCTTCCCATCGGCGTTCATTCGCCGAACCCTCTCTTGTAAAGCCATCGATCGGAGTAACCAGCGCCGACTGCGATTTGGTGGACTGAAGATTTGCGCTGGTAATTAATAATGCGCAAACCAGAAGGAAAGTAAGAGCGCGATTCGTCGTCAAATTGGTCTCCTCAAAATCTTCTTGGGCCTGCCGCTACGCGTAGGATAGTTCTATTAAAGAGATAGTAACATCGCCTCGGCTGAAACTAAGCAAAGGTGTCGAATGGATACTGATTGCAGTCTCGTACAATCCGATGCATTCCTTCGCGAAACTTTGCGTCCTGGCTTTGCGACCGTTGCGGTTTTGCTTTGTCTTCTGGACTTACCGCAAAGCACAAAAGGCTTTCGCAAAGAGCGCAAAAGCAAACAGCACCACTCCATCGGTTGCTAATCGTTGACTTGCCTGGTCGATCGTCGTATCGTTCCGCAAAATTTCAGACGCGGAAAACGCGTTACCGAGCCGCTCATTTTTCTCTTTTATTTATAGGAGTGACGATCTAATGCAGCCACACCGAGGCGTTCTCATTCTTGTATTCGGAATTCTTAGTTTTGTCGTTTGCCCCTTTTTCGGTATCGCAGCGTGGGTGATGGGTAATACGGACTTGCGCGAAATGGCTGTGGGCCGAATGGATCCGACCGGTCGAGATCTCACTCAGGCAGGTCGAATCTGCGGCATTGTTGGGACCCTACTCGTGCTTATTCCCATGGTCATAATTATTTTCGCGGCACTCGGAGTGGCGCTCTTCGGAGCAGCAGCGGGCTGATTATTCCGTAGATGGAGCAAGAGCAAAGCTTAGTCGTGCCTGAGCGCTCTCACCGGATCAATTCTCGCCGCCCGTGCCGCCGGATAAAGCGCCGCCAGAATCGAAATGACAACGGCAAACAGGATCGCGCTGGCTGAGAGCCAGGGCGGCAGCGAAAAGAAGTCAACAAACGATGCACCTTGCGGCTTCAAAACAAAACGGTAAGCGAGACGATTTGCGATGCCGTCAACGCACCAGGCCGCCAGCGTTCCCAGAACTCCTCCGGTAACCCCGATCACCGCGGCTTCGACGAAAAAGATCAGCTTGATTTCACGATCTTCCGCGCCAATCGCTTTCATGATTCCAATCTCTCGCGTGCGCTCGAGAATTGACATGATCATCGTGTTCGCGATGCCAAACGACGCCACCAGCAGCGAAATGCCACCGAGCAAACCAAGCACAGAGTCGAGGATCAGAAAGACAGTTCTCAGTTGTTCGAGCTCGTCAACAATCGAAAAGCTGCTTAAGCCGAGTTCGGTCAACCGTTGCCGCACGGGCGTGAGCGCGACCGGATCATCAACGCGAATGACCGCCGAAAAATAGCCCTCAGTTTGGCTTTCGCCAAGTTGACCACTCTGGCGCGCCAGAGCGAGGGCCACTTCATTCATCGGGCTTCGATGCGCCAAAGTCCATTGCCTCGCTGCTCGCAACGGGACGTAAACCGATGCGCCGGACATCAGGCCGATGCGCCCACCCTGCCCAGCACCCTCTTTGTTGGGTTTACTATCCAGAACACCGCTGATGCGAAACGTGTGGCCCACTACCTGATTGAGCCCGGATTTATTTTCTGGCTTCTCCGCGTCGCCTTCGTCGTCGAGCGGGATACCGAAAAAGTTTAGTCCGCCTTCTTCTTCAGTTTCGGCGTCGTCTTTTGGTTTCGGATTTCCCGGTGTTTGACCGCTCTCGCTTGCCGGCGCGAGAAACTCGATCGTCTGGCCCACGGCGTCGGCCGGTTGTTTGAAGCCAAGTGTCTCCGCTGCGACGTCGTCGATGATGGCCTCGTCCGCGTCGGGACGGCTGATCATTTGGCCGCCCAAAAAGTTTCTGAACCGCGACGATGCATTTGGGACTGACACGCCGTTGACTGAGAGCGGAACTACTCGGCCATTAGTGCGCACGAACGTGGTGAAACCAATATCTGGTTCGACGTAAGCAACTCCAGGGATGGCCTCGATTTCAGCCAGAGCAGCGTCGTCGAGAATTCGGGTGGGAGTCATACCCCTTCTGAATCCGGCGGTGCGTCGCTCACCCGGGCTTTCGTCGCGTTTGAGTTTTGGATCTACGCCGGCGACGGCCATCGAAAAAACGCTCTTGCCAAACACCCGAACTTCGTTAAAAAGATCTAGCGCACGAAACCGCGAGAGCATATTGCGCTGCAGGCCCAGGCCAAACGAAACCATGGTGACAATTACAGCCACACCGACAATCACGCCCATGGTTGTCAGGAAGAAACGCAGCTTGGCCTGCCGCAGGTTTCGGAGCGCCAGATGAAGTATGTCGAGGAAACTCATGATGTAAACGATGCAGGAGGAAGGATGAGGGATGAATTAGAGCACCCTTTCATCCGTCACCCTTCAGCCCCTCATCCTTTTCCAAAAACGTGGTGGACGGAACCAACCGTCCAATCGGCCAAACTTGCTGTTACAACGTCCGCGCCGGCTTCTCGAAGCGCGGTTTCCGATACAGTATTTGTGATGCCCATCGTTAGCATGCCCGCGCTTTTGCCCGCCGCAATTCCCGGTGGTGAATCTTCAATCACAAGACATTCACTCGGCAGTAACGGCAGAAGTCTCGTCGTTCGCCGTTGCTCGTTCATCTTGTCGAAACCCACACGATAGCAATCGGGAGCGGGTTTGCACACCGAAACGTCGGCGCTGCTTACCACCACGGAGAATAACGGCAGCAGTTGCGCGCGGCTCAACGCGTATTCGATCTCATTGAAAGTCGCCATGCTGACAATTCCCAGCGGGTAATGCCGGCCCGTGGCTTTGAGAAAGGTAACTACTCCGGGAAACAGCGGCAGCTCATCCTCGATGAGTTTGCGATGTCGCACGCCCTTCTCTTCCAACACGACCTCCAGCACATCATCTTTCAGGATCTTATTGGCTCGCTGAAAAGCATGACGGACGAAACCCTTGTCATCCAATCCGAGCGCGCTATAGTAGTCAGCCTCGCTGAGATCAATGTCATGACCACGCAGGACTTCCTTGTACGCCTGCATTTGCAACGGCTCGTCGTCGATGATGACGCCGTTGAAATCAAAAAAGATTGCCTGAATCATCGGTTGTTAAGCCAAAGTCCACGGTCCAAAGTCCAAAGTCGTTTTCCCAACTGCATCACGATGATGCAAAAGCCCTGGTATCCGCTTCGTCTTACGACCTTGGACTCTGGACTCTGGACTTTGGACTCTGCTCGCTCGGAGCGAGCAGTGCGTTCTGCTCGTCAAACAGTCTCGGTAAGCGTTCACTTTCCAAAACGTCTAAACGTCGCAACACTTCCGCCAGCGAGAGTTCGTTTTTAAGGTTAACCCGGTAATCGAGGTCGGCGCGGAGCCTGTCTTTTTCACCCTGCCGGTTTTGCGACATCATAATGATCGGTGCCTGCATGCCGGCGATCACCGCCAGCAACAAATTCAGCATCTGGAAAGGCTTCGGATCGAAACCTGTGGCTAACATGTAGGTGTTAAAAACGATCCACAGCACTATCAACCCCATCGACACACCGATAAATTTCCAACTTCCGCCAAACTCCGCAATCATGTCGGCCGCGCGATCCGCCATTGTAGCCCGCTTCCGTTCTTCCTCGTTTGCGTTGCGCGAAACACGTGACCGCAGCAACTCATCTGTCCGGCGAAGCCTGTCCGTCAACGCGCCCAGCATTCCCAGTGCTACATCAGGATTGGCTCTAACGAAGGCCAGGAAGTCTGGCCGTGAAAGTACTGCAAAGCGCGCATCTTCGATTACCTTCGCGTCCGCCGATCTTTGCCGACCATCGATCAAAGACATCTCGCCGAAGAAATCGCCCTGTGCGATCTCGGCAAGTGTTATCTCGTGACGATCCTCGTCCGTGATGCTAATCCGCACCTTGCCGCGCTCAATGAGATACATCGCATTGCCGCTATCGCCTTTATGAAACACCTGCGAGTTTCCTGCTACATCGCTGAACGTGAGCAAATCTCGCAATTCGGCGGCGCTCTCGTCGCTAAGCGAGGCAAACAGTGGCACCGAACGCAGAGCCTCGAGTGTCATCTCGGTGTTGTCAGTCATCATCGATCACCCCACCTGCGAGCGGTTTGCGAGAACTTATGGCTTTCATCCTTCTGCCTTCATCCTTCATCATTCGCGACGATCCTGCCGTCTTTCATCAGGATGATTCGATCCGCGAACCTGCCGGCGAGCTCGCGGTCGTGAGTCACCATCAGAATCGTTAGCGAATCGCGGCTTACCATTTCTCGCAAGAGAGCGAGCAACTCGTGAGCGCGGGTTGAGTCAAGATTTCCCGTCGGCTCATCCGCAAGCAGGACCTTTGGATTGTTTGCCAGGGCACGGGCTATCGCCACGCGTTGCTGCTCACCTCCTGAAAGTTCGGAAGGGCGATGCGTCAGCCGATCGGCTAAACCAACACGACTGAGCAACTCCCTGGCAGTCTTCCGGCGTTGGGCTCCACGCAAACCTCCGAAGGCCAGTGCGAGTTTGATATTTTCCTCGGCGTTCATCGTGGGAATCAAATTGAAGTTTTGAAAAATCATTCCTACAGAGAAACGACGATAGCGCGCCATCTCCTTCTTGCTGAGCGGGCCCAAAGGCTTAGCATTAAAATACACGTCGCCGCTTGAAGGATGATCCAAGCCACCGACCATGTTGAGCAAAGTGCTTTTCCCCGAACCGGACGTTCCCTGGATCGCAACGAACTGCCCTTCGTCGATCGACAGCGAAACACTATCGAGCGCGGTGACGGTAGTTGCACCCATCTGATAGACCTTTGAAACTTCTCGCGCTTCGAGTAGTGGCATATATCTTAATCGGCCGCGGATTAACGCGGATTTTCACGGTTCAGGTGGCAGCTTGTTTCGCCGTCGGCGCGACTCGCCACAATTCAAACTGTTCTCCCGCAAAGCCCCTCAGTTCATGCTGAAAAGGCGCGGCTGCCAAACCTTCGGATTGGAGCAGGGCACTCACTTCCGGATCATCGTAAAGCGCGCGAGAGATAATGACATCATTGCCGGTTGATAGCCCTTCCAGCCGTGCGGCCATATTCACAGTCGAACCAAAATAATCAAGCCGGTCATTTAGAGTAACAGCAATGCAGGGCCCACTGTGAATTCCCGCTTTCAAAGTCAGCGGCGCAACTCCGGGCGGCGGCGAAGCCAGCATCTGTTGCGCTGCCAGCATAGCCTTCAGTGCCGAGGCCGGACGTCTAAACACTGCCATCACTGCATCGCCAATCGTTTTCACCAGCGCGCCGTCTTCCTCGGCAATCAATTTCTTGATCACGTCGAAGTGGTTCATCACGCGGCCAAACGCAGTCGCATCGCCAATCTCTCGATAGAGTTGAGTTGAACTCTTCAGATCAGTAAATAACACCGTCAAGGTTCCGACTGAAAACTGTTCCCCGCGCCGCAGAGCCTCGGATGAAAACAGATCGCGAAAGATCTGGAGCGCCGTGACCTCCGCCGCGGTCGCAGCCTGGTCGCTCCATGCCAATCGCTCGAGGATAAAGAGTTGCTCCGCGTCAGTTTCGTTTTTGATGTGCAACAAACTCCGAGGCGCAATCGTCAGTCCTTCATCCGGCCAACCGCGCTGAGATACCGTCACCAACGCCTTGTTCACTCCTGCTTCCGCGACCCTCACCGGCAGATCACCGGAAAGTTCGAGCGCACGCAGACGATAATTGCCTGCTTCAAGCGGCAGTTCCAATTCGCGATTGGAATTCGCGGGTAACAATTGTTGCACGACAACGTGCGGCGTACGCTGCGGACTCCCGATGCAATAGTCTTTGACGTCAAGCCGTCGGATGGCGTCGTTGGGACGGAACGTCAACTCGACGAATCGATCGAAGTTAACGGTGAAATCTATTCGGCACGTATCGCAGTGGCCCGTTGAATCCAGATCCGAAAGCGAGTCGGTTCCGCCTTTTGATCCGCGGCACAGTGGACACAGCAGTTCCCACTGCAAATCCAGAAGTCCCACGCGCGTAGCCCGCAGGCAGGTTTCGAGCACCATCCGGCGAGGTTCGTTCCACTCGTCTGCCAATTGATACGGCTTGATTCGCGCCAGCGCAAAATCATCCGCCTGTTGAATGAACAAGGCCAGGCGATCGACTACAACAGGACTCGCGCCGTCGGATTTTAGACGCGTTGATGCGGTGGCCAGTCGGCTCGCGCTCACATCCTGCAGCGCCGCAGCGGCCGCGACGGAGGGAACAACTGATCCAACCGGTTGGACCGCCGCCAGCTCGTCGTACTTTCGAAACGCGTTTCGAAACTTGCGCGCAGCGGCAAACCCGATCTGCATTGGGATCGCCACGAAGCCCAGCAAAGTTTTCGGGCGAGCGCGAAGCTCGTAAACGAAAAGGGTGCCGCCTTCAGGCTTTGGCGACAATACGCCCAGAACGTTTAATTCTGCGATTGGGCCCTTGCTGTATGAACGCGAAACTCCGAAACGCCTGGGCCGAACCCACTCAAACGGCTGCTCTTCCCATTGGACCGGCAAACCAAAGATTGACAGTTTTACCCGACGCCTCGCATTTCGCAGTCGCTTCCCTTTCTCCACTTCCAATGCCGGAACACTTGTATCGCGATTGAAGCGATTAGTGTCGGAGACGAACGGCCACAGGGTTTCGGGCGAAGCCTTAAGATTGTATTCCCAACGATAGTGGAATTCGCGGTAGGGCATTGCAGACAGGGTAAAGGCAAAAATAAAAAGGTAAAAGGCAAAACTGAGGCACTGCGGATCACAACGCGTCGAAGTCGTCGGAGTTTATTCCAGCTTGACGCAGAATGCTCCTGAGCGTCCCGGCGAAACTTCTCTGTGATTGGGTACCGTCGCGGTTCGCGTTCCGGCGTTGGTTACCTTTGCAAACTTGATGTGGCTATCAGTTTGCCCGACTTCAATAAAGCCCTCTGCTATTAATTTGCGTTTGACCTCGCGGAATGGCAGAGGTTTCATGCAGCTTTGATGTCGACCTCGATGTCTCGGACGTGTGGCGCAATCGTGGCCACCGGAGGCGTAAAGTGCAGTTCAAGGGCGTCGCGCAGATTCTCTAGAGCCTCATCTTCAGTGGCGCCGTGGCTCGCAATATCAACCTGGATGCACTGGGCTATGAACCATTCACCTTCCTGCCAGACGCTCGCTGAGAATTGTTGTTTCATGGCTAAATCCTATCACAGCATCCCTACACTTCCTTGTATTCCGAATCAACATCTTCCGTTGACGCCGCGACGCGATAATTTCGCGACTGCACTTGCTTGGTGATCAGCAAATCGTCCTTGGTCTTGAGCAGATCGGCGCGGTTGTAGACGGAGAGCTCGAAATTATAACCGTGAGTGATCGCATCTTTCGGACACGCTTCGACGCAGTAGCCACAAAAGATGCAGCGACCGTAGTCGATGTTGTAGACCTCAGCATAGCGTTCATCGACGCCGATGCGTTCCTCGGGTAAACGCGGATCATCCTTGGCAATAATATAAATGCACTCGGATGGACACGCCGCGGCGCAGAGAAAACAAGCGACACATTTTTCGCGTCCGAGTTCGTCAACGTGCAACAGGTGTTGTCCGCGATAACGCGGCTGCACCGTCACCGGATCTTCCGGATATTGCACGGTCCATTTTTGCCTGGGGATATAGGAGAGCGTCACGCTCATTCCCTGAATGATGGCCTTGGTCGATTCGATCACATCGCTGATGATTGACATGTTTTCTCCTGCATAACCGGTCCCACACCTGATACCTGGTCCCCAGCATCTGACACCCAACACCGGATACTGCTTTCACTGCTCCTGCTTCACTTCCGAACCTACAGCTTGCCAGCGATTGTTACGCCACACAAACTTGTCCGCGAAGCGAAATGCAACAGGCCCAATCTCGCCGCGCTGATTTTGGACTTCCAGCCGCAAAACGCCGGTCAGGGTGGCGCGATCACCCAGTAAGCTTACTTTCAAATCCTCAAATTCCCAGCGCTGAATCGCCGTGTCTCTTTCTATGGTTCTCAGGTAATCGGCTTTGCCCTGGGATTTTCCGTCGAATGTAGTGCCGACATAGTCGTCCGCCAGGATGCGATTGAGCTTTTTCTTGTCGGCGTTAATATTCGCGACGGTCCATTCATGTTCGAGATCGGTAAGGACTGAGAGCACGTCTGTTTCGCTGGTTGGCGGTGCGGTCTCTACTCCGTTCCAGTCGTTTGTATTCGACTGGAATTGTTCAGCGTTTGAGTTTGCGCTCGTTTCGATTGAATCATTCGAGTTGACGTTCGCATTCACGTTCGCGTTGTTTTCCTGCGTCGCTCTCAGGATCGAAGGGATAAACGTCGCTGCTGCGATTCCCAATCCGGCCAGCGCGAGCAACAACAGCACGATTATGCCAATCACCCAGGGCCACGCTCTCCGCTTGCCGTTTTGAGTTGGCGGCATGCCGGGCGGTGCGTAACTGCCCGGGGCCTGGTACTCAGGTGCGGGTGTGGTGGATGAATAACTGGGCGAACCGGCCGAAGGTGTGACTACCGTTTGTTCATCATCAGGTGACTCGGGTAGCTCTTCGACTGGCAGGAGCGGCGTGCCGTCGTCAATGCAGAAACTCAGGTTCCGATCGGTAAACGTTTTCTTACAAGTAGGACAGCGCTTCAAGGTGCACTCTCTTTTTTATAGATTGCTCAGGCCGCCGGCGAGGATAGCTATGCCGTAAAATAGAAACATCAGCACCATAAAAACGATATAGAGGCCGCCAGTTGCGATTCCTCCGATGGCCATTCCCTTTCCGCCGTAACGCGTCGGGTTATTCCTAATTTGGACCAGCGCAGCAATTCCGAGAGCTATTGCGACCGGAGCTGTCAAGACTCCGAAGGAACAACACCAACCGATAGTCATGCTGACGATCCCCAGGACCAGCGAAATCGCTGCCATGGAGTTTTGCTGCGTAGCGATGAAAGGAGGCGGTGGCGGCGCTTGCCAACCTGCCGGCGATGGCGGCAGCACGATCGCAGGAACCGGGGGCGGCTTATACGCATCCGGGAAATCCAGCGTCGGTTCTTCGCTACGCGCTACAGTCGGAGGGATTGGCGGATAGGCGAAGGTTGGAGGCGGCTCCGTGGAGCCCCTAACTTCAACCAGCGAAGTGCCGTCGCTGGTGCAGAAAGTTAGCCACTCATCAGTGAACTGCTGATTGCACGTAGGACAACGCTTCATCTCATCACTCTATCACCGGTAGGACAGGCATTCTTGCCGGTCCATCCCTGGGGTTGATCAGGGACAGGCAGGAATGCCTGTCCTACTTTTAAACCAGTTCGAGCTGACTAAAAAAGTATGCAATTTCAATGGCCGCATTTTCGTCGGAGTCGGAGCCATGGACTGCGTTCTCGCCCAATGAACCGCCGAAGTCTTTTCGTAAAGTTCCCTCGTCAGCCTTGGCCGGATCAGTAGCGCCCATTAGATCGCGCCAGGCTTTAACTGCGCCTTCCTTTTCCAGAGCCATCACGACGCAGGGAGCGCTTGACATGAATTCCGTTAAGCCGGAAAAGAATGGCCGCTCGCGATGGACGGCATAGAAACCTTCTGCTTCGCGCCGGCTCATGTGCAGCGTCTTCATTGCACGTAGCTTGAACCCGGCGTCGGTTATTCGTTGAATGATGTTTCCAGTGTGGCCTGCGCGGACCGCGTCAGGCTTGACGATTCCAAATGTAAGATTGCTCTCGGCCATTATTGTGCAAGAAGTTATTCAGCTGCATGCTGTTCCTTCTGATTCCTCTCCTTGATTTCTTTTTGATTCTAATCTCTCGAACGCATTGCTGGTGTGACCCGCCCACCTCCAAAACAAAATCCAGCGACATCCTGCCGTGTGTAGCATTAACTACTCTAAAACCTCTCACTCTGGTGGGGCAGAATCCCGGCGCAATTGCTTCGACGGTATACACGCCAAGAGGTAGTTGCATACTGTAGATTCCTTCGTTATTTGTGGCTGCGTCGAATTTCTTACCATTTCTGTCCTCGGCGGACACTTTCGTTCCATTCACAATCACTGAGCCGTTCCAGTCATAAACCGCACCGGTCAAAGTCATCGCCGTTTGAGTCTGTTGGCTTTGACCTAAGACATTGCTTAGTAAGAGCAAAACAATCCCAGGGCTGAATAGTAGACGCTTCATATGACCAGCGGCACAAGTAAGTCCCAACTAGGCGGCTGACCGCGCGCCCAGCGCGTCTCTCATCCCAGTTCCAATATCCGCCGGCGACTTCACTACCCGAATGCCGGCCTCTTCCAAAGCTTTCATCTTCTCCGCGGCGGTTCCTTTTCCACCAGCGATGATTGCACCGGCATGGCCCATGCGGCGTCCCGGCGGCGCGGTCTGGCCCGCAATGAAAGCAACGATCGGCTTAGTGACGTGGGCATTCGCGAAAGCAGCCGCTTCTTCTTCAGCAGTGCCGCCGATTTCGCCGATCATAACAATTCCGTCCGTCTCATCGTCGTCCTGAAAAAGTCGTAGCGCATCAACATGCGTCGTGCCGACTATTGGATCGCCACCAATACCGATCGCGGTTGACTGGCCCAACCCCAGGGCAGTCAGTTGGCCCACTGCCTCATAAGTCAAAGTTCCCGAGCGCGACACCACGCCGACTCGACCTTCCCGATGAATGTGTCCCGGCATGATTCCAATTTTGCATTTGCCCGGGCTGATTATCCCTGGACAGTTTGGGCCAATCAGACGCGTCGCTTTGTCTCGCAAATATTCCTTGACCTTCACCATGTCCAACGTAGGGATTCCCTCTGTGATGCAGACGATAACTGCGATGCCGGCGTCAGCGGCTTCCATCACCGCATCGGCTGCGAAAGCAGGCGGCACGTAGATTACTGACGCATTCGCTCCGGCGTCTTTCACCGCGTCAGCCACGGTATTAAACACGGGAATGTTCTCATGCGTAGTTCCGCCCTTGCCTGGCGTCACGCCGCCAACCACGTTGGTCCCATACTCCACCATTTGCCTGGTATGAAACGTTCCTTCTTTGCCTGTGATGCCCTGGACCACCAGGCGAGTGCTTTTGTTAACAAGAATACTCATGAATATTTTACTCAACAAACCTTGAAAGTGGCACGGGCGTCCCGCCCGTGAATCACGCGCAGGATGCGCGTGCCACAACTACTAATTTACGCCGCTGCCGCCACTACCTTTTCCGCCGCATCCTGCATCCCCTGCGCCACTGTAAAGTTCATGCCGGATTCACGAATCACCCGCTGGCCCTCTTCCACATTGGTCCCTTCAAGCCGCACAACCACCGGCACTTCGATGCCAAGGTTCTTCGCCGCCTCGACCACGCCGCGCGCGACCATGTCGCAACGGACGATTCCACCGAAGATATTTATCAAAACTGCTTTCACGTTTTCGTCAGCCAGCAAAATTCGAAACGCGGCTTCTACTCGTTCCTGTGAAGCGCCGCCGCCGACGTCGAGAAAGTTTGCGGGTTCACCACCGGCCAGTTTGATAATGTCCATCGTGGCCATTGCGAGCCCGGCGCCATTGACCATGCAGGCGATGTTTCCGTCGAGCTTGATGTAGTTCAAATCAAATCTGGACGCCTCGATCTCCAGCGGTTCCTCTTCATTCAGGTCTCGCAAATCGAGAAACTCTTTGTGACGAAACATCGCGTTGTCGTCGAAATTCACTTTCGCGTCGAGCGCGATCAGTCGATCGTCCTTCGTCAACAGGAAAGGGTTGATTTCCAGGAGCGATGCATCCATTTGCTCATATGCAACGTAGAGCGACTGCATGAATTTGACCGCTTGATTGATTAACTCAGGACGAATGCCTAAGCCAAACGCGAGCTTGCGAGCCTGGAAAGAACGAAAACCCACTGCGGGATCGATGGTCTCTTTCAGAATTTTTTCCGGCGTGTTTGCCGCCACTTCTTCTATGTCCATGCCGCCGGCGGAAGAAGCCATGAAGACGGATCTTCCCGAAGCGCGATCGAGCACAATACCGAGATAGAACTCCTTATCAATCGGCAGGCCTTCCTCGATCAGCAGCACGCGCACTTCCCGACCCTCTGGACCCGTCTGATGAGTGATCAGATTCATGCCGAGTATCTCGCCGGCAATCTTCTTCGCTTCATCCGGGCTCTTCGCGAGTTTCACTCCACCGCCTTTACCGCGACCGCCCGCATGAATCTGAGCTTTCACAACTACAACCGGCGTCGCCAGTTCCGACGCAGCCTCGTACGCCTCTTCTACCGAACGAGCGACTATGCCTCGCGGCACCGGCACACCAAACTTAAGAAGCAGTTCCTTACCCTGATACTCGTGAATCTTCATTCTTATTCCTTCAGCGATGAGCCAACGAACGTCGAGCATCGATCATCGCGGATTGCGCTGCATCCTGACTGATATTTTGGAACGGCGATGAGTGTAGCCGCACGAAAGTGACTACTGCAAGCGGAGCCTTGAAACGGACCACCCAACACCCGTTAGCAACACTCAATCTCTTCACTGGGTCCGCGGGCGTCCCGCCCGCAATAACTCGGCAAAGCAATCCAACCGAAAGACCCTTCGCGCTACGCGCTCATTGCGGGCGGGACGCCCGCGGTCCCAGTGAAGAGATTGAACGGCTTTGACTGTAGAATGGGGGCCATCCGCTTTCACGGTGGGAGTTAAAAAAATGAGTGAAGTGATTGTAAGTTCGCTAACCAATCTGCAAAACGAAGTCCGCTATGGCGACGGGCATTCCTTTATCACTGACGAGCCGCTCCACGCCGGCGGTGATGATGCTGGACCCGATCCATATACTTTGCTGCTTGCGGCCCTCGGCAGTTGCATCTCGATGACGACCCGGCTCTACGCAAGAAGAAAAGCGTGGCCTCTCGAACGGGTAACGGTGCGTTTGCGAATAGATCGCGTTCATGCCGCAGATTGTGAAGAGTGCACCAGGACAACTGAAGGCTACGTGCACCGAATTCAGCGCTCCGTTACATTCGAGGGAAGCTTAAGTGCTGAGCAACTTGCCAGGCTTGAGGAGATCGCGCGAAAGTGTCCGGTCCATAAAACTCTTATGTCCGAGGTTGTAGTGGTGGACGTTGTCGACTGAGGCGCTATCTTTAATTGCGGCAAATCACTTCACTATCGGAAGGGTAGGACAGACATTCATGTCTGACCCTTATTAAAGTTAGAACAACCATGGACAGGCAGGAATGCCTGTCCTACCTAAACATATTTGAACCTTGCCGGTCCTGAATATTAAAAGGGCGTTCAATCAGATTTTGATTGAACGCCCTTCAAACTGGTCGGGACGCCGAGATTCGAACTCGGGGCCTCACCCACCCCAAGGGTGCGCGCTACCAGGCTGCGCCACGTCCCGTCATGTTCCGCTTAGTATCTCTACAAAAACCTCCTAACGCAAACCGTTAGTTTGCGTCTTCCCACGCGAGCAGATTGAGTAGTGAAGTTTTAAGAGAATGTAGAATCGAAACTACTTCTTTGCCGATTTCGAGGCTTCAAGTAATGCTAAAAGCTCACGCAACTCCGTAGACAACTGTCGCAAAGCCTTTCGGTCTGCGGCGGTTTTGGTGCCCGGGCTTGACACTGCTGAGGCGGCAGCGGCGGACGTTCTTATCGCCGGCTCGGAGCTACCAGGGTCTTCCCCGTTCTCGTCGGAGCTCGCTTTGAATTTACCACCGGCACGCAGGTCGTTTGCCAGTCTCTTCTTGGCACCCGCGATCGTGTATTGATCTTCGTAAAGTAATTCCTTAACCCGTAGAGCGATTTCCACGTCGCGCTTCCGATAAACCCGCTGCCCTGCGCGATTCTTCTGCGGGGCCAGCATGGGAAATTCCGACTCCCAATATCGCAGAACATGCGCTTGCACACCGGCGAGTTCACAGACCTCACCGATTTTGAAGAAGAGTTTTTCGGGAATTATGACGGCAGAACGAACCATGATCCAAGGCGTTAGGCGATTGCTTCCGACGGGAAATGCCAACGAAAAATATCGGCGAAAAGTTGGGAGACTAGTGGCGAGTTTGCCAGCAGCTCGGCGAGCCGACATGTTACTGCCCGCTGGTTGGCCGTGTCAACACTTACATTTAGCGGCTATTAGTTAAAACTGATTCTTAACTGTCGCTCGGAAACCTAACCTAACACCTCAAGAATAGCAATCGCCTCAAACAGCTTTCAATCGGATTCACTGAAAGAGGCTTGCCCTTGGAGTGCGGTGACCTGTCATCGCTTTGGTCGCTGCGACTGTCGCAGCCTTTGCAGACTGAATCACCGCGAGCGGTGACAGGCCGCCGCTGGGCAAAAGCGTTGACAGGTCACCGCACTCCAGGAGAGGCCAGTTTTCAGTTGCATCACTACTCGTTCACACGTCCGCTAGACCGACCTTCAACTGCGGCGCTATAATCCGCCTTCACTCCACGTTCACAATCGCATCTCGGAAGGAATTTTTTAGTCTCGTGGCATCCACAGCTTCACCAATCGGTTTCCGCCTGGCCTCACGGCTCGATGACATTGGTTTTTCCGACATCGTAAATATTCGCAATCGCATAATGAAGTTGCGGGCCGAGGGCGCAACCGTCCACCAGTTTGAAGGTGGTGAACCCTACGTGCAGACTCCGCAATTTGTTAAAGACGCTATGACGAAGGCACTTTTGGAAAACAAGACTCGATATGCGCCTTCGTCAGGTATCTCCGAACTACGCGAGGCGATTGCTGAGAAACTGCGCACTAAAAATAACATTCCGGCCGAATCCGCTGACGTGATAGTCGTAAACGGCGGTATGCAGGGTCTCTTCGGCGCGTTTCAGTCAGTCGTTAATCCGGGCGATGAAGTGATTGTCTTCTCGCCGTTCTGGACACCCATCAAAGATTTGATCGCGTATTCGCAAGGCACGACGGTCCTCGTGCCAACCGATGAAGCGCGCAATGATGGTTTTGAAAAAACCCTGGCGCGTTATGCAACCGAACGAACACGGGCTATCTATTACAACACTCCGCAGAATCCCACCGGCGTAGTATTCACACGTGAGGAAGCGCTGGCCGTGTCACGCTTCGCGCAGGAAAAAGATTTAATCGTTTTCGCGGATGAAGCCTACGAGGATTTGGTCTACGACGGTGAGCATTGTTCAATCGCCTCGCTCGACGGAATGTTTGAACGCACGATCACGTTGTTCACGCTCTCGAAGTCGTACGCGATGACTGGTTGGCGTCTTGGTTACGCAGTCGCAGCTGAACCCTGGATGACCGGCTTGCGCAAAACAACACTCTACTCCTCGAATGGAGTTTCCACGCCCACTCAGTGGGCGGGCCTTGCGGCCTTGACCACCGTAACTGACATGCTGGAAAAGAATCTCGCGTCCTATCGCCGGCGGCGCGATTTAATGTTGGCAGGCTTAAACGAGATCGGATTGATTTGCGATACCCCTGCGGGCGCCTTCTATGCCTTCCCCGACGTCACGCGAGTCAGCAGCGACAGTCGTAAAGCCGCCGAGATTCTCCTCGAGCGAGCACAAGTGGCTACCGTGCCCGGCGTGGTGTTTGGTGCGCACGGCGAAGGCCACCTCCGTTTCTCCTTTTCCACTTCCATCGAAAATATCGAAGCTGGCCTGGATTCCCTTCGGCGCAACTTGTAGTCGTGAGCTTAGACTATCCGCAAATTTCGCCGATTACACAGATTTCGGGATCGGGCTGCGACTCGTGATCTGTGCATACACCCCTCCTATATGGTTTTTGAATCTGCGTAATCTGTGGATTGCTTTATGAACGAGTTCGATTTCATCAGGAAGATCAAGGAGCAAGCGCGCTTGCGAGGCGCGGCCTCTGACCTGTTATGCGGGATCGGAGACGATGCGGCGGTATTTAAGGCGGCTGCGGGCTCGAACATCGTAATCAGTGCCGACCTGCTGATTGAGGACGTCGACTTTCGTCTCGACAGCACCACCGCAAATCTCCTCGGCTATAAAGCTCTCGCTGTTTCCCTGTCGGATATTGCGGCGATGGGTGCACGTCCTCGCTGGGCCATGCTGTCGCTCGGTCTGCACAATGCCATCTGGGATTCGGGTTTTGCAGACGGATTCCATGAAGGCTTTTTTCAACTGGCTGATCGGTATGGCATCAAGCTAATCGGCGGTGACGTCTCGCGCGCCGATAAGATGGTGATCGACTCGATCGTTATCGGTGAATGCCCGGCCCGTCTTGCAGTTTTGCGTTCAGGAGCTCAACCCGGTGATCAGATTTACGTCACCGGCTTTCTGGGCGACGCTGCCGCAGGGCTGCGTCTCCTGGAGCGCGGCGCACGCTTGCAGGCGCAGGTATCTCCAGCGCCTCTCAGTTCTTCGCCTTTGGACCAGACAAGTGAGGCGCATCCGATGGATCGCTTACTGCTTCGCCAACTCAAGCCCGAGCCTCGCGTTGGCTGGGGAATGCTGCTGGGCGACCAGCAACTCGCCACCGCGATGATCGATCTAAGCGATGGCCTGTCGTCGGATCTCAATCACCTTTGCAGCGAAAGCAGCGTCGGCGCGCTAATTGATGCTTCGCAAATACCCATCGATCCGCTGGTAAGGGATGTTTGCGGACGGCGCGCACTCGATCCACTCATGCTCGCGCTTCACGGCGGAGAAGACTTCGAACTATTGTTTACAGTCCACGCCGAAGATGTGGGAAAACTTCCGAAGCGAGTAGATGGAGTCGCACTTACACGTATCGGAGAAATCACCGCAGCTTCTTCAGGGATCCAAATTTCGGAGGGCGCTCGTGTCTGGAATCTCCAACCCGGAGGTTGGGAACACTTCGCTAGATGAAGTCAGAACCGAGAGCGGACCGGGTTCTCCGCCGGGCAGCCCGGCTCGGGTGGTGGCAGCGAACGGGTTAACGTTCGCCCACAGTTCTCTTTAGCGACGCGCGCACCCGGTCGCTACCGCTCCCGGTTCTGCTTGCTTGTTTGACTCGCAATTAATACTTACCTAGACTTCACAACCTGCGCGCTCTGAGATTTCTGGGGCGCGCATCTTTAGTGGAAAGCAGCATGCTCAAATTTCGCAATACACTTTCCGGGAAGATCGAAGAGTTTCGCCCCATGCGCGAGGGCGAGGTCAGCATGTACTACTGTGGCCCCACCGTCTGGGACTACGGACACATCGGCAACTTTCGGTCGGCCCTTAATGCCGACATCCTGCGACGCTATCTGAAGTTCAAGGGCTTTAAAGTCACTCACGTGATGAACATCACCGACGTCGAAGATCGCATCATTGCCAAGTCGCACGAAGCTGGAGTTTCCATAGACGATTACACCGCGAAGTATATCGATGCGCTCTGGGAAGACTTTGACGCCCTGGGTTGCGAACGGCCCGAGATCGTGCCGCGGGCAACGCGCCATGTTCCGGAGATGGTTGCGTTAATCGAAAGACTGATGGCGACAGACCACGCCTACAAGTCTGACGGCTCAATCTATTACCGGATTGCTTCGTTCCCTGAATACGGAAAGCTTTCAAAGATTAGTTTCGAAGGCAACATAGCCGGCAAGAGTGATCGCATTGACACCGATCGTTATGAAAAGGAAGACGCGCGAGATTTCGCTCTTTGGAAAGAATCACCTTCGCCGGATGAAACCGGATGGGACGCGCCCATCGGCCGCGGCCGCCCCGGCTGGCACATCGAATGTTCGGCAATGTCGATGAAATATCTGGGCGAAACCTTCGACATCCACGCCGGCGGCATCGACCTGGTCTTTCCGCATCACGAAAATGAGATCGCGCAAAGCGAAGGCGCCACCGGAAAGCAGTTTGTTCGATATTGGATCCACTTCGAGCACCTGAAAGTGGAAGGCGAAACAATGTCGAAGTCGAAGGGCAATTACTACACCTTCCGCGACGTCGCTGCTAAAGGATACTCTCCCGCGGCGGTTCGTTATTTCCTGCTCAGCGTTCCCTACAACAAGCAACTCAATTTCACTTTTGACGCGCTCGGTGGCGCCGAGAAAACGGTCGGCAGTTTGCGCGACTTCCGCGCGCGAGTACGCGAAGCCAAACCTGCGCCTGGCCTGAATGAAAAACTACACGAAGCGACTCTGGCAGCTGGTCGCGAATTCGAAGAAGGCATGGACGACGATCTCAATACGTCAGTTGCCCTGGCCGTTATTCACAATCTCACCAGAGACGTAAATACCGCACTGGCGCGCAAGCAATTCTTATCGGAAAATCAAGTGGAACTGCTTGCGCTTTTGGGCCGTTTCGATACCGTCCTGAACATCTTCGGAGAACACTCAGCGGAAATGATCGACAGCGAGATTCAGAGTCTGATTGATGAACGACAGGAAGCGCGCCGCCGCCGTGACTTCGCTCGCGCTGACGAAATTCGCGTCGAACTCGCCGGTCTTGGAATTATTTTGGAAGACACGAAAGACGGCTTGCGCTGGAAACGAAAGTAAGTAGAACAGACATTCCTGTCTGTCCTTCTGCCCACGAGTGCGCGGTTTCCTTCCCCCAATCGCCCTTCATCTGCGCCGCTCTTTATCTTTAGCAAACACGATTGACACTCCGCTCCTCCCGGCGTATCGTTTTCAGCGTTCCCTTTTCATCACGGCCCCCCAACCTCAACGGCTTAAGCCACTAACAACGAAGGAGAACATTATGCTGAAACACCTCAGGCACCGACTCTCCCGTCAACTTTTCACATTGTTCATGCTCGTCGCACTCGCGGGGCTCTCGTCCGGCCACGTACAGCGGCAGGCCGCAGCCAATAACGGAAACTCTCAAGCGGCTTCATCTGCGCGTGCTGGATTTGACTGCGTGCGCGCGGTAGACGAGTCGGGGAATTGCGTGATTATTTGCTGCGACAGTTCGGGCTGCTACGGAACGCCTTGCCCGTGAGGATTCTGTTAAAAGCCACCCGTTCGTCAGGAGCGCAATGTTTCGCTCCTGGCGGAGCGAAGAGCCTAGCGAGAGTCTGGTTCTATAAACATCTCGCTCCTGGCGGAGCGACGCCGGCCGAAACTAATTCGCGCGGCGCTCCGTCAGGAGCGCAATGTTTATAGCTATCGGGCCAAATCAAAAAGGCACCCGCTCCGTCAGGAGCGCAATGTTTCGCTCCTGGCGGAGCGAAGAGCCTAGCGAGAGTCTGGTTCTATAAACATCTCGCTCCTGGCGGAGCGACGCCGGCCGAAACTAATTCGCGCGGCGCTCCGCCAGGAGCGCAATGTTTATAGCTATCGGGCCAAATCAAAAGGCACCCGC
>Ga0190265_10000149_pt1 | contig 67850 bp, 66 predicted proteins | sample Popmic124T_FD_133135 | JGI IMG/M metagenome (GOLD analysis project Ga0190265, IMG submission 133135) | Populus adjacent soil microbial communities from riparian zone of Indian Creek, Utah, USA - 124 T | ecosystem: Environmental > Terrestrial > Soil > Riparian zone | place: USA: Utah | collected... | reverse complement strand
GGCATCGCCTGCCTGTGGGGCCCGGCCCATGGCGGCGCCAACGAGGCGGCGCTCAACATGCTGCGCGAGATCGGCCGGCCCGAGCGCATCCCCGAATATATCGCCCGCGCCAAGGACAAGGACGATCCGTTCCGGCTGATGGGCTTCGGCCACCGGGTCTACAAGAATTTCGACCCGCGCGCGAAGGTGATGCAAAAGACCGCGGAGGAGGTGCTGAACGAGCTCGGCATTTCCGATCCTGTGCTCGACACCGCCCGCGAGCTTGCCCGGGTTGCGCTCGAGGACGATTATTTCATCGAGAAGAAGCTTTATCCGAACGTCGATTTCTATTCGGGCGTGATCCTCTCCGCGATCGGCTTCCCGACCTCGATGTTCACGGCACTCTTCGCGCTTGCCCGCACCGTCGGCTGGGTGGCGCAATGGAACGAGATGATCGCCGACCCCGACCAGAAGATCGGCCGCCCCCGCCAACTCTACACGGGACCGCCGCAGCGCGAGTACGTGCCGGTCTCCGACCGCTAGGCTTGGTCCACCGACCCTGAAACGCTCCGCCGTTCGCCCTGAGCCTGTCGAAGGGCCTCCTTCCGTCGCACTCAGGAAAAGAAGGAGAGGGCTTCGACAAGCTCAGCCCGAACGGTGTTGGATCAGGCTGGCTTAGCCAGACCCTAGCCGCGGTCGATACTGGCCCGCACCGTCCGAACCAGTTCGAGCGCGGCGGCGGTATTGTCGAAGATCGCCCGCAGCCGGCGCTCCCGCCCCAGCGCCGAATCCCCGGCGGACTCGAACGAGGGCGGGCGGGCGGCGGTGAGGAAGACGTCGTTGCGCGCGAGAGAGAAACAGACCGGGCCGGCGTTCGCCAGGTCGAGCAGCAGGCGGCGCAGATCGTCGTCGAGCAGCTTTCCCGCCTCGTCCGCGGCGTTCGCGCAGGTTGCAAAGGCGGCGTCGAAGGCCGCGTCGCCGGTGGCGATGCGCCGCATCTTCTTGAGCAGCTTCGGCCGCGCCGCCGCAGCGGCCGGGACGATCGCGACGGTCGCGCTCGATTTCCCGCGACGCCCGAACCAGTAGAGCAGGCCGGCAAAGGCCGCCTCCCCGCCCGCCTCGATCTCGGCATGGCAGATCGCCCAGGCCTTGCCGCCTTCCGCGCTGGCCAGGAGGTCGGTGAGGGTGTCGCTCGCGTCTTCCCCGAACAGGATCGGTCGGGCGGCCTCGAACCCCTTCAGCTCGAAATCGTGCGAGGCGTAATCGAGCCCGTTAAGGTCCGCCAGCCTGTCCAGCACCGCGCGCCGCAGGTGCCGGCGCGCAGTGAAGATGGGCAGCAGGGGGACGAGCACGGCAAGCGCCAGCAGGGCGAAGAACAGCCAATGTCCGGGATAGAGGCCGGCGCTGTCGAGCGCATAGCCGCCGTAAACCGCCGTGAACATCCAGACCGGCAGCATGAGCAGATAGCAGCCCAGCGCCTTGGTGTGATCGGGCGTGATCAGGCGCAGGTGCTTCCTCAACCGCGGATCGCGGCGCAGAGCATCGAAATCCTGCTCGCCAAGCGTCGGAATGGTCACCGCCCTCTCAGTCCAGCCCCGCCTTGATCCGGCGCAGATGGGCGAGCGATTCGCAGACTTCGTCGAACATTGCCCGCACCCGCTCCTCTCCGCCGGTCGACCGGAACATCGAACCCGCCTCGAACTTGTTCTTGCCGGTTGCGGCGACGAAGGCGTCCTCGGGGCCGATATAGACGAAGACCCGGCCGGCTTCGCGCAGGCCGAGCAGGGTCCGGCGCAAATCCGTGCCGATCAGGCTCATCGCCTCGTGCGGATGATAGGCATAGACTTCGAATTTCTTCTCGAACTCGGGGTTTCCCTCGAACTTGACCCGCTCCATTCCGGAGAGCGGCTTGAAGAAATTGAACAGGCCGCGATCGGGGACGATGACGATTTCCGCGCCTGAGCGGGAGCGGCGCTGGAAAGCGTACATCTGGCCGGAGAAGATGGTGACCGTGTTCTTGCCCGATTTGCGGGTAAGATTGCCCTCGTAGAAAGCGAATCGGCGGCCCGAGTCGGTGCCGTGGAAGAGGTCGGTGAAGGTCTGGCCCGACAGCCAGCCGCCGAACAGGGCCTTGCGCGCGTCTGGATAGACGGGCGGGTCGAAGCCGGTCGGGAGATATTCCATCCCGCCTTTCTGCGCGAGCGTCTCCAATGCCGGGTGCTTGAGGGCCTCGCCGGCCTTGCCGAGCGGCCAGATCGCGAAGACGATTCCGCCGATGAAGACGGCGATGGCGAGGAACAGGCCGACGCCGAGCCATTCTGATCGGGTGGCGATCATCGACCAGGCGATGGCGATTGCGAGGATCGTCGCGCCGGTCAGGCGGAGCCAGAACTGGCGGACCGCGTGGCCGCGCTTCTCGGCGAGGGTGGAGATTTCCACGCTGACCCGGCCATCGCGGCACAAATCCCGAAAATGGTCCTCATTATATTCGATCATCTCCAACTCCCCTGCCTGGAAGCCGAGATTGGGGCGCTGGCCGGCGCTTGTCCAGAGTCGTGCGTCGCGGTGCGCCGGGAAGCTCTTAGCCGTCGTTTCTCGAAGGCAGCGTGAAGGTGAAGCGGGCGCCCTGCCCCGGCGCGCTGTCGACGCCGATGTCGCCGCCCATGAACCGGGCGAGGCGCCGGGCGATGTAGAGGCCGAGGCCGGTGCCGCCGGGCTCGGCCGGATCGACCCGTTCGAACTTGCCGAAGATCCGGTCCTGGTCCTCCTCGGCGATGCCCTTGCCCTGATCGGCGACGATGATCGCGGCGAGATCGGCCTCGCGCTCGGTGCGGATCCAGACCTGGCCGCCCTGCGGCGTGTAGCGGATGGCGTTGGTTATGAGGTTGACCATGATCTGCAGCGCGCGGGTGAAATCGCCGGTGGCTGCCAGGCTTTCGCCGTCGCCCGGGCCGTCGATGCGAATGCCGGCGTCGCCGGCCCGCACCGCCAGCAGCCCGGCGGCGCGCCGGGCGATGTCGGCAAGGTCGATGGGCTCGGCCTCGGGCCGGAAATCGGAGCGTTCGATCGCCTGTAGATCAACGAGATCGTCGACCAGCGAGAGCAAGTGGCGGCCGGCGGCGGCGATGTCGGCCGCATAGCCGGTATAATCGCGGCGAAGCGGCCCTTCGGGCTGGGCGCGAAGCCGTTCGGCATTGTCGATGATATGGGCGAGCGGGGCGCGCAAGGCCTGGTCGAGCCGCTCGCCGAAGGCCGAACCGCCAGGCGCGATCGGCAGCGGCCCGTCATTGGCGGCCGGGCGCGGCTCGGCACGCAAGGCGGTGGCGGCGCCGCGGAAGCCGGCGAAGCGGCCCATGCCGTCGATCAGAGGGACGCCCGACAGCAGATAATGGCCGCGGCGGCCGCCGCGCAGCTCGGCGACCTGGCCGTCGAAGGCCTTGTGCTCGGCGAGCGCGCTCAGGATCGGCAGCGCGCCGTCTTCGCTTTCTCGAAAGCGGAACAGGCGCGTCAGCTGCTTGCCGAGCAATTCGGCCGGGTTGCGCCCGATCGCCGCCGCGGCGCCAGGCGACAGGAAGGTCAGGCGCAGCGTGTCGTCCGTCTCCCACATCCAGTCGGCGGCGGCGCGCAGGAAATCGGCCTCGCGCTCGATCGGCGGCGCGAAGGCGGGGGGGCGGGGCGCGCGATCCGACCAGCCGGTGATGGCGAGCGCGACCTCGTCGCCCTCCGGCTCGGCCCGAACCCACAAATCGACGTCATGATCGCCATCGGCGGCGATGGCGGCGCGGCTGATGGTGATGCCCAGCCGGCGGGCGAGCCGGGCCAGCGCTGCGATCTGCGGCACGGCGAGGATTCCGCCTTCCCGGCCGCCGGCCTGTTCGTGCAAGGCGGCGAGCGGGGGATCGGCGGCGACCAGCCGGCCTTCGCCGTCGAGCCGGCCGGCGACCGGCGCGGTTTCGGCCTGGGCGGCGGCGCTCATGCGGCCTCCGAGGCCGGGCGGGAACGGGTCGAGATCCGGGCGACGCTGGAGCGGTAGCCCGGATCGGCCTGCCAGAGGCGGAGCACGTCGCGGGCCGCGGCCTCGTCGACGGTGTCGAAGAGCTCGAGCTGGGCGGATGCGGCCTCGCCCTCGGCCCCGGAGACGAGCGGGCCGCGGCTGGCGAGCAGGAGCAGGATGGCGGCGACCTGGTCGCGCTCGATGGCGGCGGCGCGGAGCAGCAAGGCGGGCCCGCGGCCGCGCGGATCGGCGAGCACTTCCCAGGCGGCGGCATAATCGAGCGCGCAGCGGGCGGCGAGCGCGGCGATGAAGAAGGGTAGCATCCCCTCGGCGAGGATGCGGGCGAGCATGTCGCCGTCGAGGCGGCCGGCGGCATGGAGGCGGCGGGCGAGGCGGATGGCGCGGGCCTCGAGCGTCGCGCCTTCGTCATAAGCGGCGATGAGGGCGCTTGCGCTTTCCTCGATCGCGGCATCGACTGCGCCGACATTGTGCTGCTGGACGACATAATGGCGCAAAGCGGCGGCGACCATCCAGACGAGCTTGTGCTGGAGCTCCGCGGGAAGCTCGACCGCGCCCATCACCGGCTCCTGGAAGCGGTCGAAACGGCGCGACCGGGCGATCACGAACTCCATCGCGTCGGCGGCGACGCCTTCGTCGGCGTCGCGGACCAGAGCGAAGAGCAATTCGTCGGCGCCCGCGGCGGGAGCGTGCGCCTTCCAATAGCGGTGCTCCTCGACCCGGCGGACGAGGACGTTGGAAAGATCGGAATCGCGCAGCGCGCCGGCCCGCTCGAGGATCGGCAGCGCGATCGGCACATGGGCCGAGGAAAGCGCCGCGTGGAGCGCGGCATGGCCCTCGAAACGCTCGGCGAGCCGAGCGCGCAATTCGTCCTCGATGCCGTGGACGAGGCGGGTGAGCAGGGCGGCGGCGGTGAGCCGCTGCCACTCGGTCAGGCGGGCCTGATCGGGCAGCAGCAAATCGGTCGCGGCCACGGCGAAGCGCTCGCGCGCCGCCGCCAGCAGCAGACGCGCGGCGTCGCTTCGATCAGGCCGGTTGTTCGCTCCGGTTTCCGCCATGCGCTCCTCTTAGCGCGACAGGGTTAAGCGCACGCTAATCCTGACGCGCGGGCGATGCGGCATGGACCTCGCTCTGCGCCCAGAAAAACGAGGCGGCGGCATAGGCGAACAGAACGGCGAGGCCGACATGCCAAAGGCCGAAGGCGGCGAAGGGCAGCATCAGCCAGATCATGCCCTTGCGCTCGGCAAGCAGGACGGCGCCGCGCGGCCTTGCTTTCTCGGTTTCCACCGCGAGCGCGAACAGAAAGGCCAGGGTCATGGAGGCGACCAGGATCATCCCCCAGCCATGAGCGGCGGCAAGGCGGTGGGCGAGCACCACCAGGGCCGCGGCGGCGAGCAGGGGAAGCAGATAGGACCACCAGCTCTGGCGCAGGCCATCCTGCATGCGAAGCCTGGCCAGCCGGGCGGCGATCCCGTCGAGCGGAGTCGCGGCGAGCAATTTGACGAGGCCGATCCAATACCAGCCGACATAGAAAGCGGCGGCGCCGAGTCCGGTCAGAAGCGCGCCGGCGAGCCCGATCAGGGCCGGCGACATCGGGCTCGACATCAAGGCGGCGGTGAAGAAGCGCTCGACCGGGCCGAGCGCCCAATCGGCCCAGCTTCCACGGCCGCCATCGGCCTGCTCGATGATCCGGCGCTCGAGCGCGGCGAGATCGGCCTCGCCATCGACGATCGCCACCGCGCCCTCGGCGAGGACGTGGCGGGCGCCGGCCTGGAGGGTGCGGCGCAGCAGGGTCGACTGCAGGTCCCAGTCGCGCAGCATGGCTGCCGTCTCGCGCAGCATCGCGCCGTCGATCGTGGCAAGTCCGGCCCAGCGCGTGCCGGCGTCGATCCGTTCGTAAAGCTCGTCATAGGCGCCGTCGGGCACGGTCAGCACGGCGATATCCTCGGCGGCCAGCATCCGCGCATGCGCCGCCGCCGGGGCGATGGCGCCGTCGGCGACCAACAGCACCCGATCATATTGGTCGAGATGATCGGCCGCTTCCTCGGCGCTTCGCGCGACCTGGACCGGGACGCGCTCGCGGCGCAGGCGGCCGATCGCCGCGCTGAGGGCGGCCGGCATGCGCTCGACCAGGATGATGACGGGACTGGCGCCGGCGGAGGCGGCGAGCCGCGCCTGCCGCTCGATCACGGTACGGCCGGCGAGCGGAAGGGTCGCGCGCAAATGGCCCGGCTCTCCCGATTCGTGATAGGCCGCGATCAGCGCAGCTAACGCCACCTCTTCCCTCCGCTCAAGCGGCGGACGGTAGCGGCGCGAGGGCGCGGTTGCAAAGCCGCTCGGCTCAGCTCCCGGCGAATTCGTCGAGGGCGGCGGCGATCTTGCGCAGAACGGCGGGGTCGCCCGGAGCGCCGTCGAGCGCCTCGTTGGCCAGCGCGATCAGGCCGACGGCCGAAAAGCTGGCGGCGATGCTCTTCAGCCGCGCCGCGGCGAAGCGCCAATTGGCGTCGCAGCGCGAGCGGCTCAGCAGGTCGAGCTGGCGTGCCGCGCTCTCGATAAAGGCAGTCTTGAGCTCGGCCATCAGGGCCGCGTCATGGCCGACGGCGGCGGCGAGCGACGCGTTCAGGGCACCTGGATCGTAAGCCATTTGCGACGGATAGGCCGGACAGCGTTAACGAGCCGTTTCATCTTCGCGCCAAAATGGTACAATGCGTCCATGAGCATGGGGGCAGAACGCGCCGAGGCGCAGGCGCCGCAGGGCGGCGAGGTCGAATGGATCGGCGAGCAGCCGTGGGAGGCGGCGGCCGAACCGGAAGCCTATGAGGAGGCACATCCGGGCCGAATCGGGAGCATGATCCTGGCCGGGCTGCTGATCCTGCTCGCTTTGGGCTGGGCCGGCGCCGTCGGCCTCGCGCTGTGGCAGGCTTGGCCGGGGCCGAGCCCGCAGGCGTGGATCGGCTGGGCGGCGAGCGCCAGCGCGCCGCTGGTCCTGATCGGCCTGGTCTGGCTGATCTTCGGGCGGACCTCGCGGCGCGAGGCGCGCAGGTTCGCCGCCGCGGTCAGCGCGATGCGGATCGAAAATGAGGCGCTCGAGGCAAGCCTGGCCAGCGTCGCCTACCGTCTCGCCGAGAATCGCGCGGCGCTGAGCGAGGAGGCGGCGCGGCTGATGAGCCTGGGCGACGAAGCCTCGGAGCGGATGGCGCGGGTGACCCAGATGCTTGCGCGCGACACGGCCGAGCTCGACCGCAAGGCGCAGGCGCTGGACAATGCTGCGGCGACGGCGCGAGTCGATATCGGGGTGCTGATGAGCGATCTGCCCCGGGCGGAAGCGCAGGCGCGGGCCGCGGCGGAATCGATGAAGCAGGCCGGGCTCGGCGCGCACGAGCAGGCGGCGGCGCTGGAGAGCCAGCTGGCCGCGCTCGCCGCCAAGGGCCGCGAGGCCGACGAGACGGTCGGCGGTGCGGCGCAGCGCCTCGGCGCCCATATCGCGAGGATCGAAACCGGCGCCGGCGCCGCCGCGGAGCGGATGGATGCGGCGGCCGCGCAGATGAACGCGGCCGTGGACGGCGCCATGGAGCGGGCCGCGCAATCGGTCGATCAGGCGCGCTCCGGGCTCGAAGCCCAAGGCCAGACCATGATGGCGATGATCGAGCAGAGCCGGGCGGCTTTCGAGCAGGCCGGCGCCGAAACCACGCGCGGCCTCGCCGAGCGGCTCGACATGGCCGGGCAGAAGATCGAGATGCTGGCCGGGCGGCTGGCGACGCAGGACAAGGCCAGCCAGGCCCTGCTCGGCAACATCGCGCGCCAGCTCGCCGGGCTCGACAGCCAGTTCGCGGCCGTAAGCGAGAGCGGCGAGGCGCACAGCGCCCGCCTGAGCGAGGCGCTGGTCGGCCTGCGCGATACCGCCGGCGCGCTTCAGCAGGAGATCGAGCAGGGCGACGCGCAGGCGCAGACTCTGACCGAACGCGCGCAGCTGATGAACGCGGCCCTGGCCGAAGTGATCGCCCGGCTGCGCGACGAAATGCCGCCGGCGATGGCCGGGGTCGAGATCCAGGCCGAGCGTACCGCTGCTTCGGCCGACGCCGTGACCGGCAGGATGGCGGCGATGCAGGAGGCGGCCGACGGCGCCGCCGCCGCGACCGCGCAGACCGAAGCGAGCGTGGCCCGCCAGCGCGAGGCGCTCGACGCGCTGCTGGCCACCCTGCGCGAAGGCGCGTCCGAGGCGGAAGCGAAGATGCGCGAGCTCGGTGCGGCGGTGAGCGAGGCCGACGGCGCCGCGGCGCGGCTGGCGAGGGACACCGGGCCCGAGCTGATCGAGGCGCTGGTCCGGGTTCGCGACGCGGCCGGCCAGGCCGCGACCCACGCCCGCGAGGCGATCGCAGCGGTCATCCCGGAAAGCGTGGCGGCGCTGGTCGAGGCGACGCGCGGCGCGATCGAGAGCGCCGCGGCCGAGCCGGTCCAGGCCAGGGTCGAGGAGATCGGCACCGCCGCCCACCTTGCGCTGGCTGCGGCGCAGGCCGCGAGCGAGCGGCTGACCCGGCAATTGCTGGCGATCGGCGAGACCGCGGCGGCGATCGAGGGCCGGATCGAGGACGACCGCGCCGAGCGCGAGGAGAAAGAGGCGGAAACGCTGTCGCGGCGAGTCGCCTTGATCATCGACGCGCTCAATTCGACCGCGATCGACGTCAGCAAGATCCTTTCGAACGAGATCAGCGACGCGGCCTGGGCCGCCTACCTCAAGGGCGATCGCGGAGTCTTCACCCGGCGCGCGGTGCGCCTGCTCGAATCGGGCGAGGCGCGCGAGATCCTCCGCCATTACGAGGAGGAGCCCGATTTCCGCGACCAGGTGAACCGCTACATCCACGATTTCGAGGCGATGCTGCGCCGCCTGCTCGCCGACCGCGACGGCAGCGCCCTCAGCATCACCCTGCTCTCCTCCGACATGGGCAAGCTCTATGTCGCGCTGGCCCAGGCGATCGACCGGCTGCGGCGCTGAGGCCTAGGCTCGCTCGGGCGGCAAGCACTACGCTCGCAACCCCCACCCGTTCGCCCTCAGCCTGTCGAAGGCTTTTCTTGTTGTGCCGGGAGAGAAGGAAAGGGCTTCGACAAGCTCAGCCCAAGCGGAGTTGGGTGACCATCCCTACTGTCAGTCGTCGCGCGCCCCCAGGCTTCGCTTGGCAGACCTCAGTTCAGCCAGTCGAGATCGTCGACGGTGAGCCAGCCCTGGACGTAATTGGCATAATAAGCGCCGAACAGGATCGCCGAGACGATCGTGGCGCGAGCCACGACGCGGCCGAAATCGAAGCGATGCGGCGCGCTTTCGGCATGGCCCGGCAGGATCGCCTCGCCCTCCTCTTCCGAGGTTCGCACGCCGAACGGGAGGACGAGGAACAGGCTCAACGTCCAAAACAGGATGTAGATGGCGAGGATCGAGGTCCAGCGCATGCCGGTCAGGTCCGGACGATCAGCACGCTGACCACGGGCTTCTTGCCGGTCCAGTCGCTCGCGGCTCGGCGCGCGGCGAGGCGGACGGCCTCGCGCAATTTGTCCTCCTTGCCCTTGTTCTTGGCGACCGCCGCGCCCGCCGCCCGCCGCATCTCCTCGAGGAAGGCGTCACGCTCGTCCTCGACCGGAATGCCCTGCAGATCGATCTCGATCTCGCCCCGGACGCGGTCCTGGGCGTCGAGCGCGAGCGCGAGCGCGATCGTGCCGGAGATGGCGGCGCGGCGGCGCTCGTTCATGGTCGGGCCGTCCGCCGGCAGGATGACGTCGCCGTCGAGGACAAGCCGCCCGACCCGCTCCTCGGAGAGCTTCTCCGGGCCATTGGGGGCGAGCCGCACCAGATCGCCATTCTTCTGGACGATGCCGTGCGGGATCCCGCGCGCCTTGGCGAAGCGCGCCTGCTCCATCATGTGGCGCATCTCGCCATGGACCGGGACGATGATGTCGGGCCGGATCCAATCGTACATGGCGGCCAGTTCGGGGCGGCCGGGATGGCCGGAGACATGGACGGGCGCCTGGCGGTCGGTGATCATGTCTATGCCGCGACCGGCAAGCTCGTTCTGGATTCGGCCGATCGCGATCTCGTTGCCCGGGATCTGCTTGGACGAGAAGACGACCAGATCGCCGCGTTCGAGGCTCAATCTGTGCTGGTCGAAGGCGATCCGGGCGAGCGCGGCACGGGCCTCGCCCTGGCCGCCGGTGGCGATGATCATCACTTCCTTGCGAGGCAGCTTCATCGCCTCGTCGAAATCGATCGTCTCCGGGAAATCGGTGAGATAGCCGACGCTCTTCGAAACCTTCAGGATGCGATCGAGGCTGCGGCCGGCGACGCAGACCTGGCGGCCGGTGTCCTGAGCGACATGGCCCAGGGTCTTGAGGCGGGCGGCGTTGGACGCGAAGGTGGTGACCAATACCCTGCCCTCCTGGCCCTGGATCACGTCGTCGAGACCCTTGCGGACGCCGAGCTCGGATCCGGACGACGCCTCCTGGAAGACGTTGGTCGAATCGCAGACCAAGGCGAGCACTCCCGCGTCGCCGATGGCGCGCAATTCGCCCTCGGTCGAGGGGTCGCCGAGCTGGGGCGAATCGTCGAGCTTCCAGTCGCCGGTATGGAAGATTCGGCCGTAGGGCGTGTCGATCAGCAGCGCATTGCCCTCGGGGATCGAATGGGCGAGCGGGATGTAGCGGAAGCCGAACGGACCCAGCCGGAAATCGCCCTCCATCTCGACGACGTTGAGCTTCACCCGATCGAGCAGCCCCTCTTCCTCGAGCTTGCCGGCGATCAGCCCGGCGGTGAAGGGAGTCGCGTAGAGCGGCACGCCGAGATCGTCGGCGAGATAGGGGATGGCGCCGATATGGTCTTCATGGCCGTGCGTGAGGACGATTCCGAGCAGATCGGCGCGCCGCTCCTCGATGAAGGCGAGATCGGGCAGGATCAGCTCCACCCCCGGATAATAGGGATCGGCGAAGGTCAGGCCGAGATCGACCATCACCCATTTGCCCTCGCAGCCGTAGAGATTGACGTTCATGCCGATCTCGCCCGAGCCGCCGAGCGCGAGGAAGAGCAGTTCTTTGCCGGGGTTCATTGTGGTCCACCTCAACCCGCTGAAATCGGGCCTTCATCATTCTGCCTTCTTCGCGGTCTTCGCGCCTTCGCGTGAACCAAGCCTTCTTTTCCACGCGAAGGACGCGAAGGACGGAAAAGGGATTCCAGCCTTCGCTGGAATGACGGCCGGGGTTAGGCGTTCCCCGCTCTCGCGTAAAGCATCGCCAGGCCCTGGATGGTGAGGTCGCCTTCGATGGCGTCGAAAATGTCGGTGTGGGTGTCGAACAAAGTGGCGAGGCCGCCGGTGGCGACGACGGTGACCGGCCGGCCGATCTCCGCCTTCAGGCGGGCGACGAGGCCTTCGATCATCGCGACATAACCCCAATAGATACCGATATGCATCTGCTCCTCGGTGGTCCGGCCGATCACCGAAAGTTCGCCCTGCGGGGCAGCGATCGCGATCCTCGGCAGCATCGCCGCGGCGCTGACCAGGGCGTCCAGCGACAGGTTGATTCCGGGCGCGATGATGCCGCCTTTATAGGCGCCGCCATAATCGACCACGTCGAACGTCGTCGCGGTGCCGAAGTCGATCACGATCAGGTCGCCGGCGTGGATGGAATGGGCGGCGATGACGTTGAGCACGCGATCGGCGCCGACCGAGCCCGGCTCGGCGACGTCGAGCTCTATCCCCCAGCCGACCGGCTCGCACCCCGCGATCAGCGGTTCCACCCCGAAATATTTGGACGCGAGCACTTCAAGATTGTGCAATGCGCGCGGGACGACGGTGCCGATGATCACGGCGGAGACGTCCGTCTTGGTGAAGCCCTCCAAGGCCAGCAATTGGTGCAGCCAGACCGCATATTGATCGGCGGTGCGCCGAGGATCGGTCGCGATCCGCCAGCGCGCGCGGATGACGCCGTCCTCGACCAGCGCGAAGACGAGATTGGTATTGCCGGCGTCGATGGCGAGCAGCATGGCGGTTTCCTAGCCGCGCGGGCCGGGAATGGCGAGAGCCAACGGGCCCGGGATGGCGGCCCCCGCTTGCGCGGCCGGCCCGGGCATCGCGCACTTCATATCAGGAAGATGTCGCCGGCGTGGATGATGCGCACCACCCCGTCCGCCAGGCGCAATCTGAGCGCGCCGCTCTCGTCGAGGCCGTCGAACAGGCCATCGCCCTCCGGCGTGGAGAGCGGCGTGCCGGGCGGATGGGCTGCGTCGCGCCAGGCGGCGAGGATCGGGGCGTGGCCTTTGCGGCGCCAGCGCCGGAGCCAGGCGGCGAAGATCCCGGCAAGCGTCTCGACGAAGGCGGCCGCGTCCGGCGCCGCGCCGGCTAGCGCCTTCACGCTGGTGACCGGTCGGCCCGGCAGATCGGGATGATGCGCGAGATTGACGCCGAAGCCGACGATCACGGCGTCGCCCTGCCGTTCGAGCAGGATGCCGGCGAGCTTGGCGCCGTCGGCGGTGAGATCGTTTGGCCATTTGATGCGCATGCCCGGCGCGTACCCCGCCACCGCCTCGTGCAAGGCGACGGCGGCGAGCAATGCGAGGGTCGGCGCGGGAGGATCCTCGGCCTGGAGGCGAACCAAGGTGCTCGCATAGAGATTGCCCGGCGGCGACTCCCAGATCCGCCCATGACGGCCGCGGCCGTGAACCTGGCGCTCGGCGCGCAGCCAGAGGCCCTCGAGGGCGCCGTCGCGCGCCATGGCCGCGACATCGTCGTTGGTGGAGCCGGTCGCTGGGACGTGGCGGATCAGAAGAGCGCCTGCGCGGCGTTGCGGGTCGCGGCGCCCAGAAGCGGAATGGCGAGGTAGCCGAGCGGCGACACGAACAGGGCGAGAGCGAGGATCAGGCCGGCGCCGACCGGCTCGCGCGTCTCGGCGAAGGCCGGGGCGGGATCGTCGAAATACATCTTCTTGACGATCATGATGTAATAGAAGGCGCCGATCACCGAGGTGGCGATCGCGACCGCGGCAAGCCAGGTCAGATTCGCCTCGACCGCGGCGCTGAACACCAGGAATTTGGGCCAGAAGCCGAACAGAGGCGGGATTCCGGCGAGGCTGAACATGAACATCGCCATGGCAAGCGCCAGCCAGGGCCGGCTGCGCGACAGGCCGGCGAGCGAGGCGATGCTCTCGACCGGCCGGCCCTCCACATCGCGCATGCGCAGCACGACCAGGAAGGCGCCGAGCGTCATCGCCACGTAGACGGCCATATAGAAGAGCACAGAGGCCACGCCCGACACGCCCGCGGCCGCAAGGCCGACCAGCGCGAAGCCGATATTGTTGATCGAGCTGTAGGCGAGCAGCCGCTTGACGTTGGTCTGGCCGATCGCCGCCACGCCGCCAAGGATCGTGGACGCCAAAGCCGCGAAGATCACGATCTGGCGCCAGGCGTCGGTCGCCGGGCCCATCGCCTCGATCGCGACTCGGGTGATGAGGACCATCGCCGCGACCTTGGGGGCGGAGGCGAAGAAGGCCGTGACCGGCGTGGGCGCGCCTTCGTAGACGTCGGGCGTCCACATGTGGAAGGGCACCGCGCTGATCTTGAAGGCGAGGCCGGCGAGGACGAAGACCAGCCCGAACAATTCGCCGGTCGACATGCCTTCGCCGAGCGCCTCGGCGATCCCGCCGAACAGGGTCGTGCCGGTGAAGCCGTAGAGCAGGGAAATGCCATAGAGCAAGATCCCGCTGGCAAGCGCGCCGAGCACGAAATATTTGAGGCCGGCCTCGGCCGAGCGGGTGTCGGTGCGCTGGAAGCTGGCGAGGACGTAGGCGGCGAGGCTCTGCAGCTCGAGCCCGACATAGAGCGTCATCAGGTCCGATGCCGAAACCATGATCGACATGCCGACCGCGGAGAACAGGATCAACACCGGATATTCGGCGCGATAGTCGCGCTCGCGGCCGAACCAGCTCAGCGCCATCAGCATCGCGATCGCCGCGCCGGCGAAGATGACGATCTTTGCGAAGGCGGCGAAGCTGTCGGCGACGAACAGGCCGCCGAAGGCGCCGCCCCCGGAGTCGCGCAGGCCCGGCAGGAAGACGGCGGCGACGACCAGCGCAAGTACGCCGAGCCAGGTCAGCAGCGCCGCGGCGCGGTCGCCCGCCCAGGCCGCGGCCATCATCAGCGCCAGCGCCGCGATGCTCAGGATCGATTCGGGAAGGATGAGGAGGAAATCGTTCGCCATTATCCGCACGCCGTCATTCCAGCGAAAGCTGGAATCCCGTTTCTCTTGCCCGACTTCCCAAAGGAAGTGAGAGTCCAGCCTTCGCTGGAATGACGAGAGGTTGCGGGAATCAATGCTCCTCTCCCGCATGCGCCGCGGCGGGCGCGGGCGCGCCGGCGGTCAGAGCCGCATCGCCGGCGGGCGCGACGCGCTCGATGCGGGCGAGCAGGGTCTCCACGTCCGCGCGCATCGGCGCCATGAAGCTTTCCGGATAGATGCCCATCCACAGCACCGCCGCCGCGACCGGCGCCAATATGGCGAGCTCGCGTCGGTTGAGATCGGGCATAGCGGCGGCCTCCGCGGTGCGCGGGGTGCCGAACGCGATCCGCCAGTAGAGCCAGAGCATGTAGGCGGCGCCGAGGATGATACCGGTGGTGGCGACCGCGGCGACCCAGGAGTTCGCCTCATAGGCGCCGACCAGAGCGAGGAACTCGCCGACGAAGCCCGACGTGCCGGGCAGCCCGACCGAGGCCATGGTGAAGAGCATGAACAAAAGCGCATAAAGCGGCATGTTGTTCGAAAGGCCGCCATAGCGGTCGATGTCACGCGAGTGCAGCCGGTCGTAGACCACGCCGACGCACAGGAAGAGCGCGCCCGAGACGAGGCCGTGCGAGAGCATGACGATCAGCGCGCCCTCTATCCCCTGCTGGTTGAAGGCGAACAGGCCGATCGTGACGAACGCCATGTGCGCGACGGACGAATAAGCGATCAGCTTCTTCATATCCTGCTGCACGAGGGCGACGAGCGAGGTGTAGACGACGGCGACCATGGAAAGGCCAAAAACGATCCAGATGAGCTGGACCGAGGCCTCCGGGAACATCGGCAGCGAGAAGCGCACGAAGCCGTAGCCGCCCATCTTGAGAAGGACTCCGGCGAGGATGACCGAGCCCGCGGTCGGCGCCTGGACGTGGGCGTCGGGCAGCCAGGTGTGGACCGGCCACATCGGCATCTTGACCGCGAAGCTGGCGAAGAAAGCGAGCCACAGCCAGGTCTGCGCCTCGGCCGGAAAATCGGTCGCCATCAGCACCGGGATCGAGGTTTCGCCGCCGGCATAATGGACCATCCAAAGCATGGCGACGAGCATCAGCACCGACCCGAGCAGGGTGTAGAGGAAGAATTTGTAGGCGGCGTAGATGCGTTCGGCGCCGCCCCAGATGCCGATGATCAGATACATCGGAATGAGTCCGGCCTCGAAGAAGATGTAGAAGAGGAAGATGTCCTGCGCGCAGAAGACGCCGATCATCAGCGTCTCCATGGCGAGGAAGCAGGCCATGAATTCGGGCACGCGCTTTTCGATCGACGTCCAGCTCGCGGCGATGCAGATCGGCATCAGGAACGCGGTCAGAACGATCAGCATCAAAGCAATGCCGTCTATGCCGAGCGACCAGCCGAAGGCCGCGCCGAACAGGTCGAGATGCTCCTGGAACTGCCATTGCGGTCCGCCGATCCGGTAGGAGAGCCACAGGCCGACGCAGAGCGCCAAGGTCGCCAGCGTCGTGGCCAGCGCGATCCAGCGCGCGCCTTTGGCATTGGTCAGCAGGCAGGCGAGCGCGCCCAGCAAGGGCAGCGCCAGGATGGCGGAGAGGATGGGGAAACCTTCCATCACAGAAATTGCATCTCCATCCCCAACCCGCTCGGGCTGAGCCTGTCGAAGCCCTGCTTTTTCTCTACGGGAAAGAAGGAGAGGGTTTCGACAATGGCCAGGTTCGGACTGCCCCCGGCAGTCCGCAGCCAAGCCGGGGGCTTGGCGGCCTGGCCATCAGCCGGAACGGTGACCTGAGTCACCCTGGAAAGGAACCTCTCCATCACCGCGCCATCGCCCAGGTGGTGGCGGCGGCGATGCCGAGAAGCATCACGAGCGCGTAGGTATAGAGATAGCCGGTCTGAATCCGCGCCGTGACCCGCGTTCCCGCGACGACCAGAGCGGCGGCGCCGTCGGGGCCGAAGCGGTCGATCGTGCCCTCGTCGCCGCGCTTCCACAGGAACCGGCCGACCCAGAGCGTCGGGCGGACCAGCAGCGTGTTGTAGATCTCGTCGAAATACCATTTGTTGAGCAGGAAGCGGTAGAGGATGTCGAATTGCTCGACGAAGGCGGCTGGGAAGGCCGTGTTGCGGACATAGGCGTAGAAGGCGATGGCGAGCCCGGTCAGCATCGCCACGGTCGCCGAGAGCTTCACCCAGAGCGGCACGAGATGGATTTCGTGCATCAGATGCGCGTCGAAGGCGATGCTGCCCGCCCAGAAATGGGCGCCTTCCTCGGAGTCGAGGAACGCGTGGTGGAAAATCTGGCCGGCGGCGACCGCGCCGAGCGACAGCAGCGCCAGCGGCACCAGGATCGACCACGGGCTTTCATGCGGACGGTAGCCGCCCGTGCCCGCCGGGATTTCATGGGCGCCCGCTTCATTCGCATGCGCGTCGTGGCCGGCATCCTCGGCATCCGGACGGTCGTGATGGTCGTCGTGAAGCGCATGCTGGATATGTTCGGATTCCGCCCAGCGCGGACGCCCGAAGAAGGTCAGGAAGATCAGCCGCCACGAATAGAAGCTGGTCAGCAGAGCCGCGAACACGCCGATGAAGAAGGCGATGCCGCCGAACGCGGCGCCGCTCGCATAAGCGCTCTCGATGATCGCGTCCTTCGAGAAGAAGCCGGCGAAGCCGAAGCTCGGCAGGCCCGCGACCTGGATGATGCCGACGCCGGTAATGGCGAGCGTGCCGAGCAGCATCGCCCAGAAGGTGAAGGGGATCGCCTTCCTGAGGCCGCCATAATAGCGCATGTCCTGTTCGTGATGCATGGCGTGGATGACGCTGCCGGCGCCGAGGAACAGGAGCGCCTTGAAGGCGGCGTGGGTGAAGAGGTGGAACATCGCCGCGCCATAAGCGCCGACGCCCGCCGCGAAGAACATATAGCCCAGTTGCGAGCAGGTCGAATAAGCGATCACCCGCTTGATGTCGTTCTGGACGGTGCCGACCGTGGCCGCGAAGAGCGCCGTGGCGGCGCCGACCACGGTGACGACCGCGAGCGCCGTCTCCGACGTCTCGAACATCGGCGACAGGCGGCAGACCATGAACACCCCGGCGGTGACCATGGTCGCGGCGTGGATCAAAGCCGAAACCGGCGTCGGCCCTTCCATCGCGTCCGGCAGCCAGGTGTGCAGGCCGAGCTGGGCCGATTTGCCGCAGGCGCCGATGAAGAGGAGGATGCAGATGATCGTCATCGTATCGAGGCGCATGCCGAGGAAGCCGATGGTCGATCCGGCCATGCCCGGCGCGGCCGCGAGGATTTCGGGGATCGAGACGGTGCCGAAGACGAGGAAGGTCGCGAAGATTCCGAGCGAGAAGCCGAAATCGCCGACCCGGTTGACGATGAACGCCTTCATCGCCGCCGCGTTGGCGCTCGGCTTGTGGTACCAGAAGCCGATCAGGAGATAGGAGGCGAGGCCGACCCCCTCCCAGCCGAAGAACATCTGGACGAGATTGTCGGCCGTCACCAGCATCAGCATCGCGAAGGTGAAGAGGCTGAGATAGGCGAAGAAGCGCGGCTGGCTGTCGTCCTCGGCCATATAGCCCCAGGAGTAGAGGTGGACGAGCGCCGAGACGCTGGTCACCACCACCAGCATCACCGATGTGAGGGCGTCCACGCGCAATGCCCAATCGACGTCGAGCGCACCGGAATGGATCCAGTCGAGCACCGGGTGGAGCTCGCTATGCTGGGTGCCGGCGAGGAAGCCGAGGAAGATCGGCCAGGACAAGGCCATCGAGATGAACAAAGCCCCCGTGGTGATCAGCTTGGCGGCCGTGTTGCCGAGCATACGGTTGCCCAGCCCGGCGACGATCGCGGCCAGCAAGGGCAGGAAGACGATCGCCTGGATCATGACGGCTCCCCCAAGCCGTCACCCTGAACTTGTTTCAAGGTCCATGTCTCCGCCGCAGCGGCGTTCGATGATGGATGCTGAAACAAGTTCAGCATGACGAAGGAGCGGATCACGTTCCTCACCCCTTCATCTGGTTGATGTCGTCGACCGCGATCGTGCCGCGGTTTCGGAAGTAGATGACGAGGATGGCGAGGCCGATCGCGGCCTCGGCGGCGGCGACGGTCAGCACGAACATGGCGAAGACCTGCCCGACCATGTCGCCCAGATAGGCGGAAAAGGCGACCAGATTGATGTTCACGCTGAGAAGGATCAGCTCGATCGCCATCAGGATCACGATGACGTTCTTGCGATTGAGGAAAATGCCGAACACGCCGAGTACGAACAGGATCGCGCCGACCGTGAGATAATGGCCCAGGCCGATCATGCGAAGGCTCCGATAACCCTGAGCCGTTCGGGCTGAGCTTGTCGAAGCCCTGTCCTTCCCATCTTCAGACAAGAAAGGCAGCCCTTCGACAGGCTCAGGGCGAACGGAGCGTGAATTTGCCTCACAGCTCGACCCCCTGCCCCACGCCCGGCTGCATATTGACGACCGCGTCCTGCGGGCGGCGGCGGACCTGGGCGGAGACGTTTTGCGGGCGCAGGTCGGAGCGCTTGCGACGGGTCAGCACGATCGCGCCGACCATGGCGACCAGGAGAACGAGCCCCGCCGCCTCGAAGATGAACAGATAGCGGGTGTAGAGAAGCTGGCCCATGGCGACGATGTTCGATTGCGCCGGCGCGGTCGGCGCGGCGCGGGCGTCGAGCGCGATGCCGCCGGCGTTCCAGGCGATCACCGCGAAGACGAGCTCGGTCAGCAGCACGCCGGCGAGCGCGAAGCCGAACGGCCAATATCTGGCGAAGCCGGCGCGCAATGTGGCGAAATCGACGTCGAGCATCATCACCACGAACAGGAACAGCACCGCGACCGCGCCGACGTAGACGATGACCAGGAGGAAGGCGAGGAATTCGGCGCCGATCAGCAGGAACAGGCCGGCCCCGTTGAAGAAAGCGAGGATCAGCCAGAGCACCGAATGGACCGGGTTGCGCGCCGCGATCGTCATCACGCCCGACGCGATGAGGAAGGTGGCGAAGAGGTAGAAGACGAAGGCCTGGATCATGCGAACCCACCGTCGCGCCGGCATTCCCCGGCGAAGGCCGGGGTCCAGGTCAGCGCCCGAAACCGGGTCCCGGCTTTCGCCGGGAGACAAGAGAGGGGAAGCATGCGGGCCACCTACCGATACGGCGCATCGGCGGCAAGGTTCGAGGCCAGGGCGCGCTCCCATTTGTCGCCATTGTCGAGGAGCTTGGCCTTGTCGTAGAGCAATTCCTCGCGGGTTTCGGTCGCGAAATCCATGTTCGGCCCCTCGACGATCGCGTCGACCGGGCAGGCCTCCTGGCACAGGCCGCAATAGATACACTTGGTCATGTCGATGTCGTAGCGGGTGGTGCGCCGGCTGCCGTCCTCGCGCGGCTCCGATTCGATGGTGATGGCAAGCGCCGGGCAGACCGCCTCGCACAATTTGCACGCGATGCAGCGCTCCTCGCCGTTCGGATAGCGCCGCAGCGCGTGCTCGCCCCGGAAGCGCGGCGAGATCGGGTTCTTCTCATAGGGGTAGTTGATCGTCGCCTTGGGCTTGAAGAAATATTTCAGGGTCAGGGCGTGCGCCTTGACGAACTCCCAGAGGGTGAAGGTCTTGATCCAGTGGCCTACCATGGCAGCATCCCGTCGCGCTGGAGCATCAGATATCCGGACACCAGGAACACCCAGATCAGCGAAATGGGCAGGAAGATCTTCCAGCCCAGCCGCATCAGCTGGTCGTAGCGGTAGCGCGGCACGGTCGCCTTCACCCAGGAGAAGATAAAAAAGAAGGTCAGGATCTTGGCGAAGAACCACAAGATGCCGGGAACGTAATAAAGCGGCGCCCAATCGATCGGCGGCAGCCAGCCGCCCCAGAACAGCAGGGCGTTCATCCCGCACATCAGCAGGACGTTGCCATATTCGCCGAGCCAGAAGAGCGCGAAGCTCATCGAGCTATATTCCGTCTGGTAGCCCGCGACGAGCTCGCTTTCGGCCTCGGTGAGGTCGAAGGGCGCGCGGGCGGTTTCCGCCATCGAGGAGATGAGGAAGATCACGGCCATCGGAAATAGCAGAGGATTGAAGCCGAAGCCGTTGATAAGGCCGAATATATGGGCCTGCTGCGCCAGCACGATGCCGCTGAGATTGAACGTGCCCGCCCAGAGCACGACCGGGATCAGCACGAAGCCGATCGACACCTCGTAAGATACCATCTGAGCAGCGGCGCGCAACGCACTGTAAAACGGATATTTGGAATTGGACGCCCAGCCGGCGATGATGATCCCGTAAACACCCAGCGACGATATCGCGAGCAGATAGAGCAAGCCGACATTGATGTTGGCGAGCACCATCCCCTCGCCGAACGGGATTACCGCCCAGGCGAGCAGCGCGACGGTGAAGGTGAGGATCGGCGCGATCAGAAACAGGCCGCGATTGGCGCTGGTCGGGATGATCGTCTCCTTGAGGAAGACCTTCAGCCCGTCGGCGAAGCTCTGCAGCAGGCCGAACGGCCCGACCACATTGGGCCCGCGCCTGAGCGCCATGGCCGCCCAGATCTTGCGATCGGCATAGATGATCATCGCCACCGCCAGCATCAGCGGCAAGGCGATGATGAGGATGAAGATGATCGTGGCGAGGAAATATCCCCAGCCGGCGCCGATCAGGCTTTGCATCCAGGCGGTCACAGGCCACCACCGTCATGCCAGCCCTTCGACTGCCTGCAAGGCAGGCGCTCAGGATAAACTTCAGCCGGAAGCCGAAGGCTGGCATCCAAGGGGCTTGCCCGCTCCGAAGGCGGCTTGGACCCCAGCCTTCGCCGGGGTGACGAGAAATCTCGCCGGGGTGACGAGAAGCTTCGCCGGGGTGATGGGAAATGGAGATCGTTCACTCCGCCGCCTCCGCATAAGGGGCGCCGTTCAGCAATTCTGCCGAACAGCGCCGCAGCGTCGGCGAGGAGCGGGCGATCGGGTTGGTGAGGTAGAAGTCGCGGATAGGATAGGTAAGCGCCGTGCCGCCGGCAATCGGCTCGGCCTGAAGCGCCGGCGGCGCCCAATCGAAGCGGACCAGCCCCGGCTGCGCGAATTCGGGATGATCGGCGAAGAGCCGCGCGCGAAGCGCTCCGAAGCTGTCGAACGGGAGCGGCCGGCCGAGCGCGTCGGAGAGGGCGCGCAGGATCGACCAATCCTCGCGGGCGTCGCCGGGCGGATCGACCGCCTTCTCGCTATATTGGACGCGGCCCTCGAGATTGACGTGGATCGCGTGCTTTTCGCTATAGGCGGCGGCCGGAAGGATCACGTCGGCGGCGTCGGCGCCCTTGTCGCCATGGTGGCCGATATAGACCTTGAAGCTCGCCGCGAAGGGCGCGAGATCGGCCTCGTCCGCGCCGAGCAGGAAGAGCAGCCGCGGCGCGGCCCCGGCAAGTGACGTCATGCCGCCGGGCCGGGCGTAGCCGAGCATCAGGCCGCCCGTGCGCGCAGCGGCGGTGTGGAGGACGTTGTAGCCGTTCCAGCCGTCACGAACGAGATTGAGGCTGCCCACGAGCCCGAGCGTCGCCGCCTGCCCTCCAGGGACCTTTAGGGCCGCGCCGCCGACGATGACCGCGGGACGCTCGGCGTCGCCCAGCGCGTTGGGCGGGTTGGCAAGCAGCGAAAGATCGTCGCCGAGCCACGCGACGGGGTAAGTGAGGTCCACTTCGGGGCCGATCGCGAACACCTTGGCCCCTGCCCTTACCGCCTTGCGGATGCGGGTGTTGACCAGTGGCGCCTCCCAGCGCGGATTGGTGCCGACAAGGAGGATCGCGTCCGCCGTCTCGATGCCGGCGATGGTGGAGTTGAAATTGGCCGCCGCGAGATTGGAAATGTCGTAAGCCAGGCCCGTCTGGCGCCCTTCGACAAGGTCGGATCCCAATGACGCCAGCAGCGCCTTGGCGGCATACATGGTTTCGACGTCGACCAGATCGCCGGCGACCGCGGCGACGCTCGGCCCCGCGCTCTTCGCCACCGCGGCGATCGCTTCGAAGGCCTCGCCCCAGCTCGCCGCGCGCAAGGTTCCGCCCTCGCGCAGCCAGGGGCGATCGAGGCGGTTGCAGGTCAGGCCGTCGACGGCATGGCGGGTCTTGTCGCTCGCCCACTCCTCGTTGACGTCCTCGTTGAGGCGGGGAAGCGCGCGCATCACCTCGCGCCCGCGCGCGTCGAGGCGGATGTTGGTGCCGACCGCGTCCATGACGTCGATCGCGGGCACTTTCCTGAGCTCCCAGGGCCGCGCTTCGAAGCTGTAGGGCTTGGAAACCAGCGCTCCGACCGGGCAGAGATCGACGACATTGCCGCTGAGCTCGCTGGTCAGCGCCTGTTCGAGATAGGAGGTGATCTCCATATTCTCGCCGCGGCCGATCGTGCCGATCTCCTCGACGCCGGCGACCTGCTCCATGAAGCGGACGCAGCGCGTGCAATGGATGCAGCGGGTCATGATCGTCTTGACGACCGGGCCCATATATTTCTCGGTGACCGCGCGCTTGTTCTCGTCGTAGCGCTTGTGGCCGCGGCCATAGGCCATGGCCTGGTCCTGCAGGTCGCATTCGCCGCCCTGATCGCAAATCGGACAATCGAGGGGATGGTTGATCAGCAGGAATTCCATCACGCCCTCGCGTGCCTTGCGGACGCCGGGCGTGTTGGTGAAAATCTCCTGATTGTCCGCGGCCGGCAGCGCGCAGCTCGCCTGCGGCTTGGGCGGCCCAGGCTTCACTTCGACCAGGCACATCCGGCAATTGCCGGCGATGGCGAGGCGCTCATGATAGCAGAAGCGCGGGATCTCCTTGCCGGCGAGCTCGCACGCCTGGAGCACGGTCGCGCCCTGCGGCACCTCGATCTCGATTCCGTCGACGGTGACCCTGGGCACCGTCTATCTCCGGCCGTCGGAGAGGGCGGCGGGCGCATCGAGGCGGAGCAGCGCTTCGGCGAGCCGGTACCTCAGCTGCGTCGCGTTGAACTGTCGGCCGTGGGCGGCGGCGGGGACGCAGCGGAAGAAGTCGGGCGCCATCGCGGTGAGCGCCTCGACCTCGCCGCGGCTGCCCGGCGCGGTCCCCTCCACGAGCGAGCGCACCCGATCGCCATGGGCGCCGGCGTAGCAGCGCGCCGCCTCGCTGAGCGTGCGGACCGCGCCCGGGGCCGGCGCCGCCTGGGCCAGGGTCGGCGGCAAAGCGGCGCGATTGCGGTACAGGCCCTCGGCGATCGCGCCCCGGACCATGGTCACGGGCATGCGAAGCTCGGTATTGCCGCCGAGGCAGGATTGGTTGTCGCGGCGGAACAGGCGCCGGTAGGTCTCCGCCTCGTCTCGCGACCCGGGCTCGGTGGCGATGAGCTGGACGGCCGAGCCGGGATTTCGCGTCGCATAGCAGGTCCCGAAGGCCCGCAAGGTCCGCCACGCCTCGTCGTCGCCCATGGTCGACGTGGAGGAAGAGCCCGAATAGCCCGACGCGATCTGGGCCCGCGCGCCATTGGCGGCAAGGCCAAGCAGCGCCGCGGCGGCCAGAACGTGCAAACCGGCAAGTTTGCGCGAGGGGACGAAAGCGGGCATTGTCACTCCGGCAGCGCCCAGGACCAGGGCGTTGAGACGCGCCCCGCCGTTAGACGCTTAACCCCATGGCCGACAAGGGGAGACAGGCTCCTTTTTCGCTGTCGGGGGCCGCGGCCGGACCTTTCCCCCCACGGCCGGGGCCGGGCGCGGCGAGGCCTGGCGGCGATGAACGCCACCGTGGGCGGAACCGGCCAGTCCTAGAAGGCGCCGGGCGCCGGGCCCGCGGCCGCCGCGGCATAAGGCGAAGAGGCGCCGTCGCGTTGCGCGATCGACCAGCGGAACAGCGATTCGGCGAGCACGCCGCGCAACGTCTTCATGTCCATATTGAGCGTCAGCGAGCCGGTCACGCAGGAGACGAAGGCCGGGTTGAGAGCAGTCAGCGCAGCCGCTTCCGCCGGCGTCCCCGGCTCGGTCGCCAGCAAAGCCCGGATCGGCTCGGGATGGCGGGCGGCGGTGCATTGCGCCATCGCATAAGCCGGCACCAGGCCGGCGGCGTCGGGCCGCGTCGTCGCCGCCGCGACCTGCAGGAAGGACGCCACCGGCACTTCCGGGCTGCGCGCCGCCTGGACGGTTGCGAACCGGCTTTCGTAGAGCGCTTCGGCGATGGCCGCGCGAAGCAGCGCCGAGGAGGTGGTGAGCGCGCCACGCGAGCGCTGGCAGCGCTGGATCAGGCGCAGAATCCGCGCCCCGTCCTCGCGCTCCCGGACCGAATAAGGCGGCGTTGCCAGCATCGGTTCGAGCGACGCCGCGTCCGCCGCCAGCTGGCAGGCGACGCCGAGAGACAGATCGGCCGCGCCCACCGTGGTCGGGGCCTGCGGCGCCGGCTGGCCCGCCTGTCGCTGCCGCGCGCTTTGATGCTGCGAATCGGGCGGCGGCACGCCATATTGGGCGGCCGCCGGCACCGACAACGACAGGACGAAGGCGCCGATCGCAACGCGGGCACTCAGGCTCATGTCAGCGCTCGGACCGCGCGGTTCGAAGATCGCCAAGCCAATAGCGGTACATGCTGTAATATGCGCTCTGGGCGATCACGCTGCGCAGTTCCGACGAACGCACGCTGAGCTGCGAATCGGCGGCGATGCAGGCCGTCATGTAGGATTGCAGCCCCGAAATCGCATTCGCCTCTTCGGACGATCCCACCCGGCTGCGCAGCAGACGCTCGGTATTGGCGGTGTCGTTGCGGACCACGCAATCGGACCAGCGATAGAGGTCGCCCGGCGCCGAGCTGCCCACGGCGCCGTAGGTCTGGACCGGCAGGTTGAGATTGACCAGCCGGTCGGGATTGCGCGGCTCGACTCCGAAAGAGCGGAAGTCGCGCAGGAACAATTCCTGGGCAAGGGCGCCACGCATCACCATCGCCGGGACCCCGGGACCGGGGTTGCAGCCGCTGGCGCGACCGCCGCGCAGCCCGCTCAAATCGGCCGGTCGGCTATCGAGCGGCAGATTGCGCAGCAGCGAGGCTGCGATTCGACGATCCGAATCCACAATGCAGCGGCCGGCCTCGTAGACCGATGCCGCGGACGGCGCGGCGCTCGCCGGCGTGGCCGCGGCCAAAGCGGCAAGAGCGCCGGCGGCGGTTAGCAAATATGCCTGCTTCATGATCAGCTCCCCTTCAAATGGCCGCCTGCCCCGACGGCGTGCCGGAGCCCAGCTTAAACCTTTCACGCGCATCGGGAAAGTGGCTGCGCGCGGTGAGCATGTGGACCGGCAGGGCCGGGATCATTCCGCCGCCTCCAGCCCGGCCTCCCGCCGCTCGACGATGCGCCGCTCCATCTCCGGGCGGAAATGACGGATCAGGCCCTGGATCGGCCAGGCGGCGGCGTCGCCCAACGCGCAGATGGTGTGGCCCTCGACTTGCTTGGTGACGTCCCAAAGCATGTCGATCTCGCTGATGTCGGCATTGCCCTCGACCAGCCGCTCCATCACCCGCCACATCCAGCCCGTGCCCTCGCGGCACGGCGTGCATTGGCCGCAACTCTCATGCTTGTAGAAATAGGAGATGCGGCTGATCGCCTTCACGATGTCGGTCGACTTGTCCATGACGATGACGGCCGCCGTGCCGAGGCCGGAGCCCAGATCCTTGAGCCCGTCGAAATCCATCGGCGCGTCGATGATCTGGGCGGCCGGAACCAGCGGCACGGACGAACCGCCGGGGATGACTGCGAGGAGATTGTCCCACCCGCCGGTAATGCCGCCGGCGTGACGCTCGATCAGCTCGCGGAACGGGATCGACATCGCCTCCTCGACGACGCACGGCCGGTTCACGTGGCCGGAGATCTGGAACAGCTTGGTGCCTTCGTTCTTCTCGCGCCCGAAGCCGCGGAACCAGGCGGCGCCGCGGCGAAGGATAGTCGGCACGACGGCGATCGATTCGACGTTGTTGACGGTGGTCGGGCAGCCGTAGAGGCCCGCGCCCGCCGGGAAAGGCGGCTTCAGCCGCGGCTTGCCCGGCTTGCCCTCCAGGCTTTCGAGCATCGCCGTTTCCTCGCCGCAAATATAGGCGCCGGCGCCGCGGTGGACGAACAGATCGAAATCCCAGCCGGATTTGCAGGCGTTCGGGCCAAGCAGACCGGCCTCATAAGCTTCGGCGACCGCGGCCTCGAGGGTCTCCGTCTCGCGGATGAACTCGCCGCGTATGTAGATATAGCCGGCCCGCGCGCGCATCGCGAAGCCGGCGATCAGCGCGCCCTCGATCAATTTGTGGGGATCGTGGCGGATGATCTCCCGGTCCTTGCACGATCCGGGCTCCGATTCGTCGGCGTTGACGACGAGGAAATTGGGGCGGCCCGGCGCCGGCTCCTTGGGCATGAAGCTCCATTTCATGCCGGTCGGGAAGCCTGCGCCGCCGCGGCCGCGCAGGCCCGAATCCTTGACGATGTCGATGATCGCGTCCTGGCCGAGGGCGAGGAGCGCCCGCGTATCGTCCCAGTCGCCGCGCTGCCGCGCCGCCTTCAGGCCCCAGGGCTGAAAGCCGTAGAGGTTGGTGAAGATCCTGTCCTTGTCGTCAAGCACCATCGGCCCTCTTGATCATCTTGACATAAAGGATCGCGACGATGGCGCCGCCGATCCCGGCCGCGAGCGCGCGCCAGAGCGGGCCTTCATAGCCGAGGCTCGGCAGCAGCCAGCCGCCGATGCCGCCAAGGCAAATGGCCATCGCGGCCAAGGCGATCAGCAGGAACTTGATCCATTGCGTGCTCATCCTTCCCCTCCCCCATATAAGGTTTCGCGGCCGCGCGCGTCAGCCGTCACCGCCGCCTCCGATCCGCTTCCTGACTCCGTAGAAGAGCGCGATCGCGCCCGCGGCGACGACCGCGATCAGAGCCAGCCTGAGCGCGAGCTTGAGCAGCCAGAACAGGATCACGATCGCCACGACGACCGCGATGAATCCGATGGCGGCGTTCTTCATCAGCCCTTCTCCCCGGGGTCCGGCAGCGGCGGCCGCGCCGCATCGTCGCCGCCCTCGCGGCAGAATTCGGCGACCGCGCGGTCCATCTCGCCGGCGCGCATCCGCGGCTCGACGAACGCCTGATCGCGATCGACGACGATATAGCGGTGGCGGACGCCGCCTTGTTCGAAGATTCCGCAGACGATCGGGACGCCGCCGCTGGCGCTTCGGGTCGCTCCGGAGAACCGCACCGCGTCGGTCGCGCCGATGCGCTGGCGGACCAGCCTTTCGGCGGCCGCGACGTCCCCTTCGGGCGCCGGCGGCGCGGGCGGGGGCGCGGCCTGATTGTCCTGCGCCTGCTCGCGCCCGCAAGCGGCCAGCAGCAGCAAAGGCAGCGGCAAGGCGGGCGCGAAGCGGATCACCAGCGGTCCCTGTAATCGTGATTCTCGTGCGCCATTTCGGGCAGGCTCGTCGGGCCGCCTTCGGGGCAGCTGGTCGTGCGGTCGACGCGCGGCCCGGGCTTGGGCGTCTCCCCCCTCGCCAGCGCATCGACGATCTCGGTCATGCTCTTGAAGGTCAGGTCCTCGTAATTGTCGTCGTTGATCTGAACCATCGGCGCGTTGGCGCAGGCGCCGAGGCATTCGACCTCGTTGAGGGTGAACAGGCCGTCGGCGGTCGTCCCGCCCTTCTTCATCCCCTTGGCGTAGCAGGCGGCGAGCAGATCCTCGGCCCCGCGCAGCATGCACGGCGTCGTCCCGCAGACCTGGATATGATGGCGGCCGACGGGCGCGAGATTGAACATCGTGTAGAAGGTCGCGACCTCATAGGCGCGGATATAGGGCATGCCCAGCTGCGCGGCGACGAACTCGATCACCGGGATCGGCAGCCAGCCCTGGGTCCCGATCTCGGCGCCGATCTGGCGCTGGGCGAGATCGAGCAGCGGGATGACCGCGCTCTGCTGCCGGCCGGGCGGATAGCGATCGACGAACATCCTGGCCTGGGCGGCATTCGCATCGGTCCACGCGAAGGCGCCCCAGCGCTCGCGCATCTCTGGCGTTGCGGGGAGGCGCATCGCCTCAGCCATCTGACGAGTCCCTGATCATCTTTTCCTGCCGCGTCCCCTAGCCGCAAGCGTAAGGCGCGACAACAGCATGGATGTTCGGCTCAACGCTCTTCGTCGCCCTCTGCCGGCGGCCCCCAGCGGACCAGCAGCACCTGTGCCTCGCTGGCCCGAATGAAGAGGTGCGCGGCCCCGCGCGACGGGCATTCGTAGCGCAGGGCGACGTCGCCATGGCCGGGCATGTCGTCGATCACCCGCCAGGCGATCTCCATCCGTTCGCAGCCACGGACATAGGCGCCGAGCGCCTCCAGCGTGGGCGGCGTGTCATCGCCCCGCGCGTCGACGAGCCGGACCGCGGGGGCCAGCGGCGTACGGGCGGCGGCGGCATCGCCGGCTTCGATCGCGTCCACGAACGCCGTCGCGGCGGCCGGCGGCGATTCGGGCAGGCCGAGGGCGCCGGCCAGCAGAGCCAAAGCGAGCAAAGTCGCCGTCACAGCCGCTGGTCCTCCGGAATCTGCGCCGGATCGATGAGCTGCCACATCTGCCATGCCTCGCGCGCATACAGGATCCGGTCGGACTGGAAATGGACCAGCCAAGTTTCGGTGGCTTCCTCGTAGCCGGCCGGGTCCCACGACATCGTCATCATATCCTCCCGCTCGGGATGCCAGCGGGTGCGGCGGATCTCGACCAGATAAATGGGCGTGTAGCGATGATCGAGGATGCGGCGAATCCGCTCGACCCGGATCGGCGCGGTGTCGGCATGGCCATCGGGGGCGTTCATCCTGGTCAGGAAGGCGTCGAGCTCGTCGCCGAGCACGTGGCCGTGATCGTCGGTGAAGATGAGGTAGCGGCCCCTCAGCTCCTCGGCATCGCTTTCGTCGACCAGCGCAAAGAACGCCTCGATCGCTCCGCGCGCCAGCGCGGGCTGGTGCGGCCGCATGCTGACGACCGAGGTCGCCTGGACGGACGCGCCCGAGAGAGGCAGCGCCAGGGCCAGTAGAAAAGCGAGGCGCCGCATCAGATCGTATCGAGCGTTTCGCGGGTGAAAGCGGACGGCGCCCCGCCGGTATTGGATTCGCCTTCCCGGTCGAGCATCAGGATATGGCATTCGCCGGTGGCGATCGGCTTGTGCTCCATCCCCGCGGGAACGACGATCATCTCGCCGGGCGCGAGCCTGACGAGGCCGTCGCGAAACGCGATGGCGAAATCGCCCGCCAGCACCAGGAACAATTCGTCGCTCCCTTCATGGCTATGCCATGTGAATTCGCCCTCGACCTTGGCGATGCGGACCTCGTTGCCGTTATAGCGGCCGACGATGCGCGGGTTCCAATGATCGGAGAAGCTGGCCAGCTTCTCGGCGAGGTTGACGACCGCAGGCGCGGCCCGCTCAGCCATTCGGGACCGTGCGCCGATCGCGCCATTGGAGGGCGATGTTCGCGGCAAGGACGGCCAGCCAGATCAGGCCGAGGAGGTTGCGGTAGCCATGGATTTCCGGATAGACCGGTGGATAATCCGGATCGAGGAAGAGCAGGGTGCAATAGACGCCGCCGACAAAGGCGGTGAAGAAGTCGAACATCCTTCTCACCGGTCCACTTCCCCGAAGACGATATCGAGCGCGCCGAGGATGGCGGTGACGTCCGCCAGCATATGGCCGCGACTCATGAAATCCATCGCCTGGAGGTGGGAGAAGCCGGTCGGGCGGATCTTGACCCGGTAGGGCTTGTTGGTGCCGTCGGCGACCAGATAGACGCCGAATTCGCCCTTGGGGCTCTCGGTCGCGACATAGACCTCGCCGGCGGGGACGTGGAAGCCTTCGGTGTAGAGCTTGAAGTGATGGATCAGCGCTTCCATCGACTGCTTCATCTCGGCCCGCCTGGGCGGGACGACCTTGCGGTCGAGGCTGGCGATCGGGCCTTCGGGCATTTCGTTGAGGCATTGCTTCATGATCCGCGCCGACTGGCGGACCTCCTCGACCCGGACCATGAAGCGGTCGTAGCAATCGCCTTTGGTGCCGATCGGCACGTCGAAATCCATCCGGTCGTAGACGTCATAGGGTTGCGACTTGCGCAGGTCCCAGGGAATGCCGGCGGCGCGGATCATCGGCCCGGAAAAGCCCCAGGCGAGCGCGTCCTCCTTCGAGACTGTGGCGATGTCGACGTTGCGCTGCTTGAAGATGCGGTTGTCGGCGACCAGGCTGATCGCGTCCTCGAACAATTGCGGAACTCGCGTGTCGAGCCAGTCGCCGATGTCGGTGAGCAATTTCAGCGGCACGTCCTGGTGGACGCCGCCGGGACGGAACCAGGCCGCGTGCATGCGCGCGCCCGACGCCCGCTCGTAGAAGTTCATGCAATCTTCGCGCAGCTCGAACAGCCACAGGTTCGGGGTCATCGCCCCGACGTCCATGACGTGGGAGCCGAGGTTCAGCATGTGGTTCGAGATGCGGGTCAGCTCGGCGAAGAAGACTCGGAGATATTGCGCGCGCAGCGGCACTTCGAGGCCGAGCAATTTCTCGATGGCGAGCACGTAGCTATGCTCCATGCACAGCGGCGAGCAATAATCGAGGCGGTCGAAATAAGGGAGCGCCTGGAGGTAGGTCTTGTATTCGCACAATTTCTCGGTGCCGCGATGGAGCAGGCCGATATGCGGATCGACCCGCTCGATGATCTCGCCGTCGAGCTCGAGGATCAGCCGAAGGACGCCGTGCGCGGCCGGGTGCTGCGGGCCGAAATTGATCGTGTAATTGGCGATGTCGCTGTGCGCGCCGCGGCCGTCCTCGGCCTCGACCTCGTGGGGGATGATGTCGGCGTTTTCAGCCATGGAGCGCCGTCCCCGGCAGATGAGCCGTCATTCCAGCGAAAGCTGGAATCCCTTTGCCTTCAAGAAGCGGGATTCCAGCTTTCGCTGGAATGACGGGAGAGGGGGCCATCATGCCTCGCCCTTCGACTTGCGCTTCCGCGAGGGCTTGGCCGCCTCGGTGTTGGCCGGCTCCCCTGCCCCGGTCTGGGCCTTCGTGTCGGTGGTCTTGGGCGTGGGCGGCGGCGCTTCCGCTTTCGGCGGGGCCGCCTTGTTGACCTGCGCCGAGGTCAAGGGCGTCGGCGCGCCGGGCGCCTCGGGCTGGGCCTTCTCGTCGCCGGGGATGATATATTCGGCGCCTTCCCACGGACTCATGAAATCGAAGTCGCGGAAATCCTGGCTGAGCTGGACGGGCTCGTAGACGACCCGTTTCTGCTCCTCGGAGTAACGCAATTCGACATAGCCGGTGAGCGGGAAATCCTTGCGCTGCGGATGACCGCGAAAGCCGTAATCGGTGAGGATCCGGCGCAAGTCCGGATTGCCCTCGAAAATGACGCCGTACATGTCGAAAATCTCGCGCTCGAGCCAGCCGGCCACCGGGAAAACGGTCGTCACGGTCGGCACGGGCTGCTCCTCGTCGGTCGAGACGCGGACGCGGATTCGGTGGTTCTTCGTGATCGAGAGCAGGTGATAGACGACCTCGAACCGCTCCGCCCGCTCGGGATAGTCGACGCCGGCGATCTCCATCAGTTGCTGATAGTCGAGCTGGTCGCGAAGGACGCGCAGGACATCGGCGACGCTCTCGCGGGAGACGTCGATCGAAACTTCGCCGACCTCATCCCTGGCGGAGAGGAAAGCGCCGCCGATCGCGGCCTTGACTGCATCGACGATGCCCTCGCGGGGCTGGACGAGAGGGGCCGGACTGGTCACGATCCAGTCCCCGAAGCCCGTTCGGGCTGAGCTTGTCGAAGTCCTCCCCTTCCCTTCCAGCGGTGGGCCACGAAGGAAAACCCCCTTCGACTGCCTGCAAGGCAGGCGCTCAGGACAGGCGTCCACCGGCTCAGGCCGAACGGAGCGGGTGATGATGTCGATGCGGGCATGGTCACCGCTCGATCGTCCCTTCGCGGCGGATCTTCCGCTGCAATTGCATGATGCCGTAGAGCAAAGCCTCGGCGGTCGGCGGGCAGCCGGGGACGTAGATGTCCACGGGCACGATCCGGTCGCAGCCGCGCACGACGGAATAGCTGTAATGATAATAGCCGCCGCCATTGGCGCAGCTGCCCATGGAGATCACGTAGCGCGGCTCCGACATCTGGTCGTAGACCCGCCTGAGCGCCGGGGCCATCTTGTTGCAGAGCGTTCCGGCGACGATCATCACGTCCGACTGGCGCGGGCTCGCGCGCGGCGCCGCGCCAAATCTTTCAAGGTCGTAGCGCGGCATGTTCACATGGATCATCTCGACCGCGCAGCAGGCGAGGCCGAAGGTCATCCACCACAGGCTGCCGGTCCGCGCCCATTGGAACAGGTCTTCGGTCGTGGTGACGAGGAAGCCCTTGTCCGAAACTTCGGTCTGGATCTGGTTGAAGATATAGGGATCGGGCGGGCCGTCGCCTGCCGGCTGCATCGGCTGCCCGCGGGAGTCGAGGATCACTCCCATTCGAGCGCCCCCTTCTTCCAGGCATAGGCGAAGCCAAGAGCGAGCTCGACCAGGAAGATCATCATCGCGAACCAGGCCGTCCAGCCGATGTCGAACACGCTCACCGCCCAGGGAAAGAGGAACGCCGCTTCGATGTCGAAGACGATGAACAGGATCGCGACCAGATAGAAGCGGACGTCGAACTGGGCGCGGCTGTCCTCGAAGGCCGGGAAGCCGCATTCATATTCGGTGAGCTTGTCCGGATAGGGATTGGACGAGCCGGTCAGCTTCGAAACCAGCATCGGGAGCACCACGAACGCGCCCGACAGGCCCAAAGCCACGCCGAGGAACAGCAGGATCGGCAGATAGTCGGCGGCGACGGACGCCATGCGAAGCTCCCAAGGTTGCGCGGGCTTTAAGACAGCGCAGAGAGTCGGGCAAGAGCGCGGCGAGGCAAATCGCCGCCTCTGTCGTTGAGATGCCGTAACGGTGTTGTGTCCGGCGCTAGCGACGGCCGAAGGGGCGCAGGATCCGGATCGCCGTGGGGCGCAGCGGTTCCTCGCCCTGGACGACACCGCCGGCCCCATAGCGCTCCCATTGCGCGTCGGCGACGTAGAGGACCTGGTTGCCCCGCACCGTGCCGAGCGTCGGCTCGCCCCAATCCGGGTGATTGCTCTCCAGGACCCGGACATGGCTGATGATATCGCCCGCGGCATGCGGGACGAGGAACAGGATCCGGCGCGGATTGGTGCCGTTCTGGATCGCGATCAGGCCGTTCCGAAAGGCGAAGAGCCCGTCGATCCCGTCCAGCATGGTGCCGGCGGCGGCGAGGACGTCGATCAGCCTGCCGTCGGCCAGGTTCACCACGGCCAGGCCCTGGACATAATCGGAGACGTAGAGCCGGCGGCCGTCCGCGGTCGGAACCAGTCCCTGCGGGTTATGCAGCCGCCCGGCCGGCACCAGCACCGACAGCGACGCATCGGTCGGCCCCGCCTGGTAGATGGCGCCGCTCGCGGGGTCGCTGGCATAGACGCTGCCGTCCGGGCCGACGGCGATGTCGGCCGGCGAGCCCTCCCCGGGCGCGGCAAGCCGGCGGACCGGGCGCGACGTCGCGAGGTCGATCGCGATCAGGCCGCGAAACGCCGTTTCGGGCGACGGGGTCTGCTCGACCTTGCCCGAGGCGACCCAAAGCAGATTGCGGCGGCGATCGATGGCGAGCCCGAACAGGCTGCCCGAGTCGAGCCCTTCGATCGCCCGCCAGCCCGATGCGTCGCGGACGAGCAGGGCGCGGCCGACCACGCTGCTCGCGAACAGACGCTCTCCCCGCTCGTCCCAGGCGATGCCTTCGATCAGGCGATGCTCGGCCGGAACGGTTTCGACGAGCCGGCTCGCCTGCACCGAGGCCCTGTTGGACCCGAATCGCAGCCGTAAAGCGGCCATTTCGGCTTCCGGCACATGGCGCGCCAGCAGGGCCAGGGTCGGCTCGGCCGGTGCATAGCCCATCTCGGCCAGCTGGCCGAGGCGGGCGCGGACCGCTTCGGAATTGCCGGCCTGGTGGGCCTCGCCGAGCAGGCGGCGCTGGACGAAGGCGCTGAACGGGAAGTTGCGCTCGGGAAGCGCCATGTCCTCGCTTCGGACCCATGGCAGGCCGGGGGACAGCGGAGGCAGCGGCTGCGCGCAGGCGGCGAGGGCCAGGAGGAAGGTCAGGGCAAGGCCGCGCCTCACCCCCGCAGGGCCCCGGCGAGCAATTTGTGAAGCTTGTTGTGGAGCTGGTCGTTGCCGGCGAGGACCTGGCCGTCGAGCAGGCTGGCGTCGCCGCCGCGATAATCGGTGATGTAGCCGCCCGCCTCGCGCACCAGGGCGATGCCGGCGGCGATGTCCCAGAGCTGGAGATCCTCTTCCCAGAAGCCGTCGAAGCGGCCCGCCGCCACCCAGGCGAGATCGAGCGCCGCCGAGCCGAAGCGGCGGATTCCGGCGACTTCGGGCGACACCGCGTCGAGGATCCTGTTGAAGCGCCCCAGATCGCCATGCGCCTTGTAGGGGATGCCGGTCGCGATCAGCGCCTCGGAGAGGTCGCGCCGCGCCGACACGCGCAGCCGGCGCTCGTTGAGCCAGGCGCCCCGGCCCTTCTCGGCCCAGAAGGTCTCGTCGGTCAGCGGCTGGTAGACGAGGCCGTGGCTGATCTCGCCCCAGCCCTTGCCGCCGGGCCTGGGCTCCTGGACCGCGATCGAGATCGCGAAATGGGGGATGCCGTGGAGGAAATTGGAGGTGCCGTCGACCGGATCGACGATCCAGCGCGGCTTCGACGGATTGCCCTCGATCGCGCCGCCCTCCTCGAGAAGGAGGGCCCAATCGGGCCGGGCGTGGCGCAGCTCCTCGACGAGGGTCTGCTCGGCCTGGCGATCGGCCATGGACACGAAATCGGCCGGGCCCTTGCGGCTGACCTGGAGCTGCTCGACCTCGCCGAAATCGCGCCTGAGGCGCGGCGCCGCCTTGCGCGCGGCGCGCGTCATGACGGTGATAAGACCGGAATGGCTGACCAATTTGGCTCCGATCAGTCCGCGCGGCGGACGTAGGTTTGCTCGTAGACGTCGACGACGATCCGGGTTCCGGCCTGGATGTGGGGCGGGACCATGACGCGAACGCCGTTGTCGAGGATCGCGGGCTTGTAGGAGGAGGAGGCCGTCTGGCCCTTCACGACCGCGTCGGCCTCGACGATCTCGGCCTCGATCGTGTCGGGCAGCTGGACCGAGATCGCCCGCTCCTCGTGCAGCTCCATGATCACGTCCATGCCGTCCTGGAGGAAGGCGGCGGCGTCGCCGAGCAGGTCGGCCGGAAGCGTGATCTGCTCGTAATTGTCCTTGTCCATGAAGGTGAGCGCGTCGCCGTCGCGGAACAGATATTGGAAATCCTTGGTGTCGAGGCGGACCCTCTCGACCGTCTCGGCGGAGCGGAAGCGGACGTTGTTCTTGCGGCCGTCGATGAGGTTCTTCATCTCGACCTGCATGTAGGCGCCGCCCTTGCCGGGCTGGGTGTGCTGGATCTTCACCGCGCGCCAGATGCCGCCTTCATATTCGATGATGTTGCCGGGACGAATGTCCACGCCGCTGATCTTCATGGGATGCTCGCTGGATGAAGAGAGGTTGGCGCGGGCTTTAGCGGCGGGAGCCGTGCCCGGCAAGCAGGGGGTAGGGATTGATCGCCCGGCCTTCGTGCCAGCGCTGGTCGGCCGCCACGACGTGGATGGCGAAATGGAGGTGCGGCCCGGCCGGATCGGCATTGCCGGTGCTGCCGACCGTGCCGATGGGGTCGCCTCGCGCCATCCGCCGGCCCTCGCGCAGCCCGGGCGCGTAGGAATCGAGATGGGCGTAATAATAGACGAAGCGCCGGTCGGGCGAACGCACATAGGCGCTGATCCCGCCGCCGCCGCGGCTGAAATAGAGCTTCTCCACCGTGCCCGGCGCGGCCGCGACCACCGGCGCGCCGCGCGGGGCCATGATGTCGATCGCGTCGTGGCGGCGGGCGCCGCCGGCGCGGGCCTGGCTGTACGTGTCCACGAGCTGGCCGGGGCGGACGCCCGCGACCGGCATGGCGAGGCCTGAGGGCAGCGGCTGCACCGGCGCCGCGCTCGCTTCGGCCGGCGCCGACGCCGGTGCCGGCCCCTCGGCGGGGGCGAACCAGAACATCGCGGCGAGGAAGACGATCACCGCCAGGATGATAAAGAGGACGGTGCCCGTGCCAAGCCTGCGCATGACGGGGGAAACCGCCCGGCGCGACTCTTCGTTCCGCCCCCGGTACGGCGAGCGGCCGCGCCCGCTGCCCCGGGCACGGCCCCGATCCTGGATGCCGGCGTTAGAGGATGAAGTCCGGACCGGACAGAGAGACGCTTCCGTTCAGGAAGATCTCGAAGTCGGCGGCGGCGTCGCCATTGGTATCCCCCTGTACCCAGGTGTCGGTTCCGTCGAAATAGTGGCGAAGCTCGCCGGCCGTGCCCGAGAATGCGGCCCCCCCGATGAAGGCGAAGGCCTCGTCGCCGAAGACGTTGAGATTCGCGTCCCAGCCCGACAAGTCGATCAGGTCGACGCCCGTCTGGAAATCGCCGATCGAATCGGCGGCCGCGCCGACGCCGCTTTCGAAATTGCCGATCCGGAAAATGTCCGCGTCCGCGCCGCCGATGAGCGTGTCCGCATCGGCGCCGCCGACGAGGAGGTCGGCCCCGTCGCCGCCGCTCAGCGTGTCGGCGCCGACATAGCCGCGCAGCAAATCGTCGCCGTCGAGCCCGCTCAAGCTGTCGTTGTAACTGCTTCCGAGCAGCGTGTTGTCGAGTGCGTTGCCGGTCAGGGCGATGGCGCCGGCGCCGAAATTCCAGCTGCCGATCTCGACCTCGTCCGGGAGCGCGTAGACGGCGAGCGCCGTATAGACATGGTCGATGCCTTCGCCGGAGAGTTCGACGACCGTGTCGCCGCTGCTGTCGACGATATAGACGTCGTCGCCGTCATTGCCCTCCATATAGTCGTCGCCGGTGCCGCCGATCAGCACGTCGCCGTCATTGCCGCCGTAAAGATTATCGTCGCCGCCGCCGCCGCTCAGCGTGTCCCAGCCGTCGCCGCCATAAAGACTATCGTTCGAGCCGCCGCCGTAAATCTCGTTGCTGAGGACGTTACCGGTGCCGATGAAGCTGCCACTGCCGGTGAAGCGGAGCTTCTCGACATTGGCGGTGAGCGCATAAGCGGCGAGCGTGGTGCGGACTTCGTCATTGCCCTGGCCGGATGACTCGATCACGCTGTCGCCGACATCGTCGACGAAGTAAATGTCGCTGCCGGTGCCGCCGCTCATCGTATCGGTGCCGATGCCGCCATCGAGCTGGTCATTCCCGCCATTGCCGTTCAGGATGTCGTTTCCGCCGAAGCCGAAGATCAGATCGCCCAAGGAAGTGCCGTTGAGCGTGTCGTCGCCGGAAGTGCCGTTGATCGTAGCCATATCGAATTGACCCCTCGCTCTCTCCGAAGCCCCGATTGGCGCCGGTGCTGCCGCCGAAAGGTCTAACCTTCGCCGGAGTCGTTTCTATAGCCAGAATATGGATCTCGGTCGAGAATGAACCAAATAATCGAGCAAGACTAAGTGGCGCTCATCTTCCTGCTCCACTTCCGACAATCGGTCGCCAGTTCCAGATGGGCAAGATTCGCCACCCACCAGACTCCGGCGTGGGCAGAGCGAGAAGTTGGAGCAGGCCGTCGAGACTGAGCTTCCCTGACCGTCCCCGCGCTGGCCGCGGGCTCGGTCAGAGATCCTGGCGAAGGATGTTCTCGAAGCCCCTCACCCCCGCTCCGGGACCCCCGCCATGATCCCAGATCGACGAGCAGACCGCGAGGAAGTCGGCGCCGGCTTCGACCAGGGCCCGGCCGTTGCCCGCCGTGATGCCGCCGATCGCGACGCAGGGAATTTCGAACAGGGTGACCCACCAGGACAGGATCGAGGGATGGGGATGGTGGCGGACGTCCTTGGTCGTGGTCGGGAAGAAGGCGCCGAACGCGACATAATCCGCCCCCGCCTCGCCCGCCTCCATGGCGAGGTGGCGGCTGTCGTGGACGGTGACTCCGATCTGCGCGCCCGGGCCGAGCAGGGCGCGCGCCTCGCGCGGATCGCCATCGTCCTGGCCGAGATGGACTCCGTCGGCGCCGAGCCTTTTCGCCAGCGCCGGCGAATCGTTGACGATGAAGGCGACGTCATGATCGGCGCAGATCCGCCGCAGCGGCTCGCCGAGGCGCGCCGCCTCGTGCTGGTCGACGCCCTTCACCCGGAACTGGAAGGCGGCGACCGGCCCGGCGCCCAGGGCGGCGGTCAGCCGATCGGGGAAGCCGCCGCCCACGTCGAGCGGCGAGATCAAATAGAGCTGGCACGGCGGCCGCCGGCGGTCGCGCACGAAGCGCGCGGCGAAATCGGGGTCGAGGGGCCCCAGCGCATCATTCTCATCCATCGCCGCCGCCTACCATAGCGAGCAGGAAGCCGTCCCAATTCTTCGCGCCCACCGTCTGCACAGCGGTCGCGGAGAGGCGCGGCTCGGCGGCGACCGCCTCGAACAGCGCGCGCGTCCCCCGCACGCGCGGGTCCGGGTGCGCCGGATCGAGCACCGCGCCCGCGCGAACGACATTGTCGACGATGATCGCGGTGCCCGGCCGCGACATCGCCAGCGCGGCGCGGAGGTAGGTCACGTTGCCCTGCTTGTCGGCGTCGATGAAGACGAGGTCGAACGGCCCCTCGCCCGCCGCGACCATCGCGTCGAGCGTTTCGGCCGCCGGGCCTACGCGTATTTCGCAGCGATCCGCGACGCCGGCCCGATCGAGGTTGGCGCGCGCGACTTCGGCATAAAGCGGCACCAGCTCCAGAGTCACCAGCCGCCCGTCCGCGGGCAGCGCGCGCGCCAGCCACACGGTCGAAGTGCCGCCGAGCGTCCCGACCTCGAGGATGCGCCGCGCGCCCACCATGCGCGCGAGCAGATGGAGCAGCTTGCCCTGCGCCGGGGTGACGTCGATGTCGGGCAGCCCGCCCGCGGCATTGGCCCCCCGCGTCGCGTCGAGCACGGGATCGTCGCCAAGGAGGTGGACGCCGATATAGTCGTCGACCGCCGCCTGCATCTGGTCGAGCGCAAGCGTGCGTTCGACCATCCCTTATTCCTCGTTCTTGTAGATTCGAACTAGCCTTGCGAGCATGGCCAGCGCGTCCTGGCGCGAGCGCTGGAACGTGTTGCGGCCTATGATGGATCCGTTGCCGCCGCCCTCGCGAATATCGCGGGCGTCCTGGTAGACGGCGTCTTCGCCCTTGGCGGCGCCGCCCGAGAAGACGACGATTCGGCGGCCGGCGAAGCAGGATTGGACGACGTGGCGGACTCGATCGGCCTGGTTCGACCAGTCGCTTCCCTCATAGGCCTTCTTCGCGTCGCCCTGCTCGATATGGGCCGAGGGCAGCTTCACCTTGATGATGTGGGCGCCGAGCAGGGCCGCCATGTGCGCGGCATAGGCGCCGACGTCGAGCGCCAGCTCGCCTTCCTTCGAAATCTTGCCGCCGCGGGGATAGGACCAGATCACGGTGGCGATGCCGACCGCCTTGGCCTCGGCCGACATTTCGCGAATCTCCTCCATCATCTCGAAAATGTCGTCGGCACCGGGATAGATGGTGAAGCCGATGGCGGCGCAGCCGAGCCGCAGCGCGTCGTCGACCGTGCCGGTGACGGCCTGGTTGATCGAGGTCGCCCAGCTGTTCGAGCTGTTGACCTTGAGGATGGTGGGAATCTGGCCGGCGAACGTGTCGGCACCGGCCTCGAGCGGACCCAAAGGCGCGGCGTAGGCGGAGAGGCCGGCGTCGATGGCGAGCTGATAATGGTAATGCGGGTCGTAGGCGGCCGGATTGACCGCGAAGCTGCGCGCCGGCCCGTGCTCGAAGCCCTGGTCGACCGGGAGGATGATCAGCTTGCCGGTGCCGCCCAACTCGCCGTGGGTCAGGATGCGGGCGAGGTTCGCCTTGGTCCCCGGATTGTCGGATTCATATTTGTCGAGAATGGCTTTGACGGTCGGCGTGAAGGTCATGACTGCTTCCTGGCTGGCGTGATCGTGGCCGCTGATAACGAGGGAGCGGGATTGCTTCAATCGCCAGCGAAAATCCTTGACCCCCAGGATATGCTGGGAGACGTTCGGTGAGATCGGGGGCCGCGTCATGAAGGATTTCCTCACCAAGTTGCTCGACAAGCGCGACTTGTTTCTCCTGCTCGTCGGCTTGGCCCTGGTCGTGCTCGCGGCCGCGGGAACGATCAGCATTCAGGGGCAGAGCGTCGCCATCGCCGACCCGCTTTGGCGCATCGCGCTCGCCGGGATCGGCGCAGGCCTGATCATGATCGGGCTCCTCCTGGTGCTGCGCGACTTGCGAAGCCCGCGCCCGGGACGACCGCTGAAGCTGGATCATGATGTCTTCCTGGCCTCCCCGATGGCGGCCCTCGCCGACAAAGAGGCCTATAAGGCGCAGCGGCAGGAGGTGCTCGCGGTCAAGGACGCCTTGCGGGCCCATTCCGGCATCGGCAAGATCTACGACGCCGGCGAAAATCTCTCGCCCGACAAATGGGACCCGACCGACACCGCCGCCGAGGTCGATCTGGAGGCGTTGCGCCACAGCCGCTATTTCCTGCTTCTCTATCCCGAGCGGATCGCCAGCAGCGTGCTGTTCGAGGCCGGCTATGCGCTCGGCCTCGGCAAGCCGGCCGTCTACGTCGTTCGCGACTCCAAGGCGCTGCCTTATTTGATGCAGGAGCTGAACAACCTCTCGCGCCGCTATCCGCAGGTGCGGATCTGGGAATGTGCCGACACGGCGGCGATCGTGGATCGTATCCGGCAGACCGGCTCGCGAATGTTCACCGCCGACGTCGCCACGCCCGACGACTAAGGGCGCAGCGCCTTCACGCCGGGAAGGTCCTTGCCTTCCATCCATTCCAGGAAGGCGCCCCCGGCGGTGGAGACGAAGGTGAAATCCCCCGCGACGCCGGCCCGGTTCAGCGCAGCGACGGTATCGCCGCCGCCGGCGACCGAGACCAGGCTGCGCTCCTGGGTCAGCGCGGCGGCGGTGCGGGCGAGCGCGATAGTGGCCGCCTCGAAGGGCGGGGTTTCGAAGGCGCCCAGCGGGCCGTTCCAGACCAGGGTGCGGCAATTCTTGAGCACGTCGGCGAGCGCCTCGACCGCGGCCGGGCCGATGTCGAGGATCATCTCGTCGGCGTCGACCTCGTGGACGTTGCAGGTTCGCACGGAGGGCGGATTGGCGGCGAATTCCTTCGCCACGACCACGTCGTAAGGAAGATGGACCGTGCAATTCGCTTTCTCGGCGGCCGCCAATATCTCCTCGGCCGTGCCGGCGAGATCGTGCTCGCAAAGCGACTTGCCGACGTCGACGCCGCGCGCGGCGAGGAAAGTGTTGGCCATGCCGCCGCCGATGATCAGATGATCGACCTTGGCGACGAGGTGCCCGAGCACGTCGAGCTTGGTCGAGACCTTGGCGCCGCCCACCACCGCCGCGACCGGCCGCTCGGGATTGCCGAGCGCCGCCTCGAGCGCCTTCAGCTCCGCCGCCATCGCACGCCCGGCATAAGCGGGAAGGAGATGGGCGACGCCCTCGGTCGAGGCATGAGCCCGGTGGGCGGCGGAGAAAGCGTCGTTGACATAGACGTCGCCAAGCTCGGCCATCGCCGCCGCCAGCGCCGGATCGTCCTTCTCCTCGCCGGCATGGAAGCGGGTGTTTTCGAGGATGGCGACGTCGCCGGGCGCAAGGCTGGCGACGGCCTCCTTCGCGTCGGCCCCGCAGCAATCGACGACGAAGCGGACCGGGCGGCCGAGCACCTGTTCGAGCGGCTTGGTGACCAGCGCGAGCGACATGTCCGGGCGGCGCTCCCCCTTGGGCCTGCCGAAATGGGCGAGCAGGAGGACGACCGCCCCCTTGTCCGCCAGCTCGGCGATCGTCGGCACGGCGGCGCGCAGCCGCATGTCGTCGGTGACCTCGCCGTCCTCCATCGGCACGTTGAGATCCACCCGGACCAGCACGCGCTTGCCCTGCACGTCGCCGAGATCGTCGAGGGTCCTGAAGACGGCCATCAGCGCCCTCCCGTCACCCCAGCGAAGGCTGGGGTCCATCCGGTTTCCGAAACCGCTGGGATGCCGGCCTTCGCCGGCTTGACGATGGAGGGTGACGTCATGACGTCAGATCAGCCTCGCCATGGCGGCGGCGGTGTCGACCATGCGGTTCGAGAAGCCCCATTCATTGTCGTACCAGGAGAGGACCCGGACGAGCTTGCCCTCGAGCACCGCGGTTTCGAGGCTGTCCACGGTCGAGCTGGCCGGATTGTGGTTATAGTCGATCGAGACAAGAGGCTCGTCCGAATAAGCGAGCACGCCCTTCAGCGCGCCTTCGGACGCCGCCTTGAGGACCCCGTTCACTTCCTCGACCGAAGTGTCGCGGCCGGGCGTGAAGGTCAGGTCGACCAGGCTGACATTGGGCGTGGGAACGCGGATCGCCGAGCCGTCGAGCCTGCCCTTGAGCTGCGGCAGCACCTCGCCGACGGCGCGGGCGGCGCCGGTCGTGGTCGGGATCATCGACATGGCGGCGGCGCGGGCGCGGCGCTTGTCCGGGTGGATCTGGTCGAGGATCTTCTGGTCGTTGGTGTAGGCGTGGACCGTCGTCATCAGCCCGCGCTCGATGCCGATCGTGTCGAGCAGGACCTTGGCGACCGGGGCGAGGCAGTTGGTCGTGCACGAGGCGTTGGAGACGATCGTGTGGCCGGCCTCCAGCTTGTCGTGATTGACGCCGTAGACGACCGTCAAATCGACGCCCTTGGCGGGCGCGGAGATCAGGACTTTCTTAGCGCCGGCAGTGAGATGCTTCCCGGCGCTCTCACGATCCGCGAAGAAGCCGGTGCATTCCAGCGCGATATCGACGCCGTTGTCGCCGTGCGGCAGATTGGCCGGGTCGCGCTCGGCGGTGACCTTGATCCGCCGGCCGTCGATGATCAGGTCGTCGCCGTCGGCGCGGACCTCGCCGGGATAGGCGCCGTGGACCGAATCCCGCTTGAACAGCAAGGCGTTGGATTCGGCGTCCGCCAGGTCGTTGATGGCGACCAGCTCGAGGCCGCTATCGGCTTTTTCGAGGATGGCGCGGGCGACGAGGCGCCCGATCCGCCCGAAGCCGTTGATCGCAACTCTGGTCATCTTGAACTCCTATCTTCCGTTCGGCCTGAGCCTGTCGAAGGCCTGTCCTCCCCTTCGCGAACGAGACAGGGCTTGGACAGCCTCAGCCCGCACGGGTGTTTTTCAATCTTTCCAATATCTTCGGCACGATCGCTTCGGCGGTGAAGCCGAAATGTTCGAACAGATCGGGGGCGGGGGCCGAGGCGCCGAACCGGTCGAGGCCGATATTGAGGCCCGAACGCCCGGTATAGCGCTCCCAGCCTAGGGTCGCGCCGGCCTCGATCGAGACGATCAGCGCGTCCTCGGGCAGGATATCGGCGCGATACGCGGCATCCTGGGCGTCGAACAGGCTCCAGCATGGCATGGAGACGATGTCGGCGCCGATCCCCTGCCCTTCGAGCGCATCGGCGACGGCGACGGCGACCTCGACCTCGGAGCCTGTGGCGAGCAGCACCGCCCGGCGCGGCGCCTCGGCCGCGCGGAGGCGATAGGCGCCATTGGCCGAGAGGTTCGGCCCGGCCTCGGTCCGGACCTGGGGCAGGTTCTGCCGGGTGAGCGCCAGCACCGAGGGGCCGCGGGCATCACGCAGCGCCAGCTCCCAGCATTCCGCCGTCTCGACCACGTCGGCGGGCCGGTAGACGTCGAGATTGGGAATGGCGCGCAGGCTGGCGAGATGCTCGATCGGCTGGTGGGTGGGGCCGTCCTCGCCAAGGCCGATCGAATCGTGGGTCATCACATAGACGACCCGAACCTGCTGCAGCGCCGACAGGCGGATCGCCGGGCGGCAATAATCGGCGAAGACGAGGAAGGTGCCGCCATAAGGGACGATTCCGCCATGAAGGGCCATCCCGTTCATCGCCGCCGCCATGCCGAACTCGCGGATGCCGTAATAGATATAGCGGCCGGAATAATCGTCTCTTGTCAGTGGATTCTGGTCCTTTGTTTTCGTGTTGTTCGAACCTGTCAGATCGGCCGACCCGCCGATCGTCTCGGGCAGCAAGGCGTTGATCGCGCCCAGCGCCATTTCCGACGCCTTGCGGGTCGCGACCTTCTGCGGCGCCGCGATCAGCCCCCCGATATAATCGTCGAGCGAGAAGCCGGCGGGCAATTCGCCCGCCATACGGCGGTTGAATTCGGCGGCCTTCGGGGCAGCCTCGCGACGGCGCTTCCAGTCCGCATGCGAACTTCGGCACCGGCGCCCCGCCTCGCGCCACGCGGCGGCGATTTCCTCGGGTAGCTCGAAAGGCTCGGACTCCCACGCCAGCTCCTTGCGCGCCGCGGCGACCTCGTCCGCGCCCAGAGCGGCGCCGTGGGTGGCCGAGGTCCCCTGCTTGTTCGGCGCGCCCTTGCCGATGATCGTCCGGCAGGCGACCAAAGAGGGCCGCGGGTCGGCGAGCGCGGCGTCGATGGCGCGGCGGATATCGGCCGGATCGTGGCCATCGCAACGCACGACGTGCCAGCCATAAGCGGCGTAGCGCGCCTCGATATCCTCGGAAGTGGAAAGGCCGGTGCCGCCGTCGATGGTGATCCGGTTGTCGTCCCAAAGGACGGTGAGCCGGCCAAGGCCGAGATGGCCGGCAAGGCCCGCCGCCTCGTGGTTGATCCCCTCCATCAGGCAGCCGTCGCCCGCGACCGCCCAGGTCCGGTGATCGACCAGGCCGTCGCCGAATTCGGCGTTGAGATGGCGCTCGGCGACCGCCATGCCGACCGCCATGGCCACGCCCTGCCCCAAGGGGCCCGTCGTCGCCTCGACGCCTTCGAGCAGGAAATTCTCCGGATGGCCCGCGCAGGGACTGCCGAGCTTGCGGAAGCCCTTGATGTCCGCGATCGTCGGCCGTTCGTAGCCGGTCAGGTGGAGCAGCGAATAGATCAGCATCGAGCCGTGACCGGCGGAGAGGACGAAGCGGTCGCGGTCCGGCCATTTCGGATCGGCGGGATCGTGCTTCAGATAGTCGGTCCACAGGACGGTGGCCACATCCGCCATTCCCATAGGCATGCCGGGATGCCCGCTATTGGCGGCCTCGACCGCATCCATCGACAGGGCGCGGATGGCGTTGGCGAGCAGATGCGGGTCGACGGCCATTGAGGCTCCTGGGGCGGTCCGGGGACGGTGGCGCGCGGGCGCTGCGGTTCCTTTATCGGGCAGGGCGCCCCCGTCAACCGGGACGGCTTGCCGCATGCGCCAGTCATGCTATGCCTTCGTCATGGCCGATCAACGCGCTCTGGACGCCATTGCCCGCATCGAGAAGGCGCTTGCGCGAATCGACTCCGCGACGGCGGGCGGCCGCGACGGCGGCGACGATTCGGCCGCCGAGCTGGAACAGGTGCGGGACGCGCACCGCCGCCTGAGATCGCGCGTCGAAGGCGCGATCGGCCAGCTCGACCGCCTGCTCGAGACGGAGGGGCGCGCCTGATGGCCAATATCGACATCGAGGTCGGCGGCCGCCGCTACAATGTCGCCTGCCGCGACGGCGAGGAGGAGCATTTCCACGCTGTCGCGGCGCTGGTCGATCAGCGCGCCCGCGACGCCGCCGAAGCGCTCGGCAGCCTTACCGAAACCCGCCAGCTCTTGTTCGCCGCCTTGCTGATGGCCGACGACATCAAGGAATATCGCGCCGGTGCCGGCATTCCCGATCCGCAGCCGCTGCCGCCCGACCCGGCTGTCGCCCAGGCGCTGGAACGACTCGCCTCGCGGGTTGAATCGCTGGCCGACTCCCTTGAGCGGAGCGCCACAAGCGCCTAAATAGGGATGGACGGGTACTGCCTCGTACGAGCTGTAACGAACATCCCTGAGGCGATATCACATCCTCGGGAGCTGTCCCTGCCCGGGCCCTGGCCCGAAGCACATGGTTCCCACCTGACGTTGAGGCGTCAGAGGATATTCTGAGCAAACGGCCATGGCGGTCCCGTCACCCTCCCCCGGCAAGAGCGAATTGCGCGCCCTGGGCCTCGCCCGGCGGCGGGATTTCGCGCGCAGCCTGACGCCGCCGCTTCGGGCCGAGCTCGAAGCGGCGCTGGCGCGGCTGGTCCTCCCGCATCTGGCTGGCGCCCGCGTGGTCGCGGCCTATCACCCGCTCAAGGACGAGATCGGCCCGAGCGCAATCCTCGCCGGTCTTGGCGCGGGCCAGCGGCCGGCGTTCCCCTGGTTCGCCTATCGCGATGCCCAATTCCTTTGGCGCGAAGGCCCGGCCAGCGAACCGAGCCCGTGGGGCGTCGCGCAGCCGGCTGCGGACGCCGAGGCGCTGGCGCCCGATGTGGTGCTCGTCCCCGTGGTCCTGGTCGATCGCCGGGGCGTCCGGATCGGCCACGGCAAGGGCCATTACGACCGCGCCCTGGCGCATTTGCGCGAAAGCGGCCGCCCGCTTCAAACCATCGGCCTTGCCTGGGAGTGCCAGCTGAGCGAGACGCCGATCCTGGCCGATCGGTGGGATGTCGGGCTGGACGCCGTGGCGACGCCGAAGGAGTGGATTTCATGCGCCTAGAGCCAAGCTGGCGCCAACCCTTCGGGATCCTGCTGATCCTGTTGCTGATCGCCGGCTGGGCGGTGCTGGTGGTCAGCGCGGCGCCGCTCATCGAAGCGGCGCCGCAATGGGTGCACATCGTCTACTATTTGGTCGCCGGACTCGTCTGGATCGCCCCGCTGAAACCATTGCTCATGTGGATGGAAACGGGGAAATGGCGCGCCTGAAATCCCGCGAGGGGAATGGCGCGAGTGACGGGACTCGAACCCGCGACCTCCGGCGTGACAGGCCGGCGCTCTAACCAACTGAGCTACACCCGCTTTGAAAGCAGGCGGGCGAGGTAGTTGAGGGACCGGAGGCTGTCAAGCGAGCCGGGGTAAGGATCGCACCCCGCCCCGGGACACGGCCTCAGCCCGGCGGCGCGGGGGCTATCGGCTCGTCGGACGCTTCATGGACCAGCGTGCCCTCCTCGAACAGGAAGCCGGCGATGTCGGGCTTGCCGGCGGCGGCGAAGATGGTTCGGAAGATGATCAAGAGCGGCACGGCGAGCAGCGCCCCGGTCGTCCCCCACACCCAGGCCCAGAAGCTGAGCGCGAGCAGGATCATCAGGGGATTGATGGTCAGCCGGCGACCGACGACGGTCGGGGTGACGATGTTCGCTTCGATCAGATGGATGACGATGAAGGCGGCCGCCGGGAGCAGTGCGTACCAGATATCGGAGAAGATCATCAGCCCGCCGACCGCGAGCAGGAAGGCCGAGCCGATCGGGCCGAGATAGGGGATATAGTTCAGCACCGCGACGATGCCGCCCCACATCAGCGGCGAATCCATGCCGATCAGATAGAGGACCAAAGCGACGACCATCCCCATGGAGATGTTCACCACGGTAATCGTGCCGAGATAGGTGGAGGTGGCGTCGACGACCTGCTGGATCACCCTTGCCGTGGTCATCGCGCCGTCGAAGCTCGCCCGGCCGGTGATCGTCTTCTTGCGCATCCGGGTCCAGCCGGCGAGGAAGAAATAGATGACCAGAGCGGCGAAGAACATCTGGATGATCGCGAACGGCGCCGAAGTGGCGACGATCTGGAGCAGCGAATTGGGAGTCTCGACCGTCACCGTCTGGGTGGCGACGCCGGGACCGCGGCCGAACTGGTGGACGAGATCGTCGATGAATCGCTCGAGATCGGCATAGACTTCGAACAAGGGGCCCAGCGTCTCGCGGATGCGGGCGACGCGGCTGGGCAGCATGCGCATCCATTCCGTGGCCGGAAAGACGATCGCGGCGACCGCGATATTGGCGACGGCGAGGAACAGGACCAGGCAGAGGAAGGCGGCCAGCCCCGAGGGGACCCTGCGCCGCTCGAGCCATTCGAGCACGGGCACGAGCGCGATCGCGATCACAAGAGCCGCGGTGACCGGCAGGAAGAATTCGGCGCCTGCGCGCAGGGCGAAAGGCAGCGCCAGGACCAGCGCGGCGCCCATCATCAGTGCAAGCGAGGCGAGCAGCCGGTCGCGGCGATGGGCCGTGGCCTCGGTTTCGGGCTCGTGGCCCGCATCCTTCAGATGCTTTTCCCTGTCGTTCATCGCGGCGGACAATGCCCGAGCCGAACCCCGCTGAGAAGCGATGATTCAAGGGCGGATGCCCTCGGGCATCCCTGGCCCTTGTCCAGGGAGGAGCGCGACCTGCATCATGGTTGGTGCCCCTGGCCCGACTCGAACGGGCACTCCTTGCGGAACTCGATTTTGAGTCGAGCGCGTCTACCAATTCCGCCACAGGGGCACGGACAGGCCGATTTCCCCTAATGCGACCGGGCGCGAGCCGCAACCGCCTCAGATCTCGCCATAGTCGCCCGAGCGGCCGAGCCCGGCGGCGAAGCGGGCCGCGCCTTCGCGCGCGCCCTCTCGCGCCGCGGCATCGCCGCCGATCGCTTCGGCCACGAGCGCCTGGCGCAGATCGCCGTCGAACGCGGCCAGAGCGGACGCGCGGTCGGCGCGCAGGCACGATTGCGGGAATCGGGCGATCTCGGCCGCGATCGCCTCCGCCTCGGCGCGCGCCCGGCCCTCCGGCACGACCCGATTGGCGAGGCCGATTGCGAGCGCTTCGGCGGCGCCGACCGGGCGGCCGGTGAGGATGAGATCGAGCGCACGCCCCTGGCCGACGATTCGCGGCAGCCGGACGGTGCCGCCGTCGATCAGGGGAACGCCCCAGCGCCGGCAGAAGATGCCGAAGGTGGCGCTCTCGGCGACGATCCGCATGTCGCACCACAAAGCCAGCTCCATTCCGCCAGCCACCGCATAGCCCTCGACCGCCGCGAGCACCGGCTTTGCGGGCAGCCGCCGGGTCGGGCCCATCGGCCCTTCGCCGAGGGGGTCGTGGTCCGCGCCGTCGCCGGCGAGGGCCTTGAGATCGAAGCCGGCGCAGAAATGGCCGCCGGCGCCGGTCAGCACCGCGACCGACGCCGATCCGTCCGCCTCGAACCCGTCGAAGGCCGCGCGCAGCGCCGCAGCTGTGGCGGGATCGACCGCGTTGCGCCGCTCGGGGCGGTCGATGACGATCGTGACGACGGCCCCTTGGCGCTCGACGCGCACGCTCATACCCGCCGCTCCCGGCCGGCCCAGAAAGGCTCGCGAAGCGCCCGGCGCAGCGGCTTGCCGACCGGGCTGAGCGGGATCGACTCGACGAAGCGGACCGCTTTGGGCGCCTTGTAACCGGCCAGCTGACGGTGGGCGTGGGCAATCAGCGCGCCTTCGTCCGCCTCGGCGCCGTCGTGGAGGACGACGAAGGCCATCACCGCCTCGACCCAGATGTCGTCGGGGATTCCGACCACCGCAACCTGGGCGACGGAGGGATGCGCCGCGAGCACGTCCTCGACCTCGCGCGGATAGACGTTGTAGCCGCCGGTCACGATCATGTCCGACGTCCGGTCGACCAGGCTCAGATAGCCCTCGTCGTCGAAGCGGCCGATATCGCGGGTGCGCAGCCAGCGGCCGGGCAGGAAGGCCTGAGCATTCAGCGCCGGGTCGGTATAGCCCTTCATCACGAAGGGCGCGCGAAGCACGATCTCGCCCGCCTCGCCCGGCGCGACGTCCCCGCCCTCCTCGTCGACCAGCCTTATCTCGGTTTCGACGCTGGGCCGGCCGCAGGACAGCAGCCGCTCCGGGCCGGCGCCGTCATGGTCCTCCTTGTTCAGGCAGCAGATGGCGAGCGGCGCTTCGGTCTGGCCGTAATATTGGACGAAGACCGGACCCCACAAGGCCAGCGCCTTCTCGATCACCGGCCGCGGCATCGGCGAGGCGCCGTAGCAGATCGTCTCGACGCAGGAGAGATCGGCCTCCTCGATGCCGGGCAGCTGGAACAGCATCTGCAACATGGTGGGGACGAGATTGAGCGCCGCCGGCCGCCAGCGCAGGATCGCCTCGAGATAGGAAGCGGGCGTGAAGCCGGGCAGGATCGCCGCCGTTCCGCCCCTGATCCAGTAAGGCAATACGAACGTGCCGCTGGCGTGGATCATGGAGGCGGCGTGGAGCATGATCTCGCCGGGCTTCGGGTCGATCATGTTGGCGAGGATGTTGTGGACGACCGCGCCGTAGCTCGCCTGGCTGTGCTCGACCGCCTTGAGCGTACCCGTCGTGCCCGAGGTGAACAGGGCCAGGACGACGTCGTCCGGATCGTGGCGCAGATTGGGATCGGAATCGGGCGCGCCGTCGGCGAGAGCGAGCAGGTCCGGACCGACCTCGCAATCGCCGAGGCCGAATAGGCGAAGATCGGGCAGCGCCACCTTCAGCGCGGCGGCGCGCTCGGCCTGGGTCGGGCCGTAGACCAGGGTGCCGGCGCCGATCCTTTCGATCATCGCCCTTTGCTCGTCGAGCGACAGCCGGCCGTTCAGCGGCGTCCGCACCAGCCCCGCTTTTGCGCAGCCGAAATCGCACGGAAGCGAATGGAGCCCGTTGTCGATCAGGAGGCAGATCCCGACGCCCTTCCCGAGCCCCTCCCCAACAAGCGCATGCGCAATCCGATTCGACATCAGGTCGACCTGGCGGAAGCTCAGCGACTCCTCGCCGAACAGGATGGCGGTGCGATCCTGGTGATAAAGCGCGCCGCGGCGGATGAGCTCGGTGACCAGCATCAGTTTTCACTCACGGCCGGTCGCGCCGCCGGCTCGCAGGCGGCCGGAAGTTTCGAAGTTTCCGCTTCCCAATAGTGGAAAAAATCCCCGCCCGCCAAGCTTTCCCGATCCATGCATAAGCAGCGCTCGAAATGCCGGACGACTCACCATAAGCAGAGGATGACAGAAAGCGGGCGTGTAGGAAAATGCGGATGATCTCTTCCTTCACGAACGTGTGGACCGCCCTCTACGGCCGGGGCTTCGCGGACCGCATGGTCGAGATCGAGCGCCACATCCCGGCCGCTACGATTACGACGCGGCCTGGATCTGGGCGCTGGCGATGACGCGGGCGGAGAGGCAGGCGCGGCTCAGGACGTTACGGAGCGCACGACCGCTAGCCGCTCGCGGGGCGGAGGTTTACGGCATCTTTACAGCCCGGCCCTAAGCACCCCTTTCTACGGGAGGGGCCCCGCTGCTCATGCTGCGCGTCTATACATGCATTGCCGAAGAGCATGATTTCCGGCTGGTCGTCGTCGCCGGCGTCATCTGCCTGCTCGCCGCCGTCACCGCTTTCGCGATCTTGGAGCAGGCGCGTGCACCGGGCAACAGGCGGGCCGCCTGGCTCGGCCTTGCCGCCTTCGTTTCCGGGACGGGCATCTGGGCGACCCACTTCGTCGCCATGCTCGCCTATCAGCCCGACCTGCCCGTCGGCTACGACGTCGGGCTGACCTTGCTGTCGATCGCCGCCGCCATCGTGATCACCGGACTTGGCTGGTGGGTCGCCTTGGGCGAGAGCCGCTGGGCCGCGCCCCTCGGCGGAGCGGTCCTCGGCGTCGGCATCGGCACCATGCATTATATCGGGATGGCCGCGGTCAACGTCGCCGGCTGGATGGTGTGGGACGAACGTTTCGTGGCGGCGTCGGTGGGGATCGGGATCCTGCTGAGCGCCGCCGCAGTGGCGGAGCATCGGCGCAAGAAGGCCCTGCTGCCCTGGCGCCCGGCCCTGCTGTTCACGCTCGCGATTTGCGGCCTTCACTTCACAGCCATGGCCGCCGCCGCCATCTATCCCGATCCCGTGCTGAGTGTGCCGGAGGGGACGATCGGCAGCGACATCCTGACCATCGGCGTCGTCGCCATGGCCTTCATCATCCTGTCGATCAGCTTCGCAATGGTGCTGTTCGACCGTAAACTCGCCCGCAATGCGGCGGAAGAGGCGCGCCGGATCCGCGACTTCGCCGACGCCGCGATCGAAGGCCTCGTGGTGATCGACGGCAACACGATCGTCGACGCGAACCGGAGCTTTCTCCGGCTCGCCGGCTATGATCGCCAAACGCAGATCCCCGCGAGCCTCGCGGAAATGTTCGAGGGCCTGGATACCTATGCGGCCAGCCCCGCTGGACAGAGCGCCGTCGAATGCCGGCTGATCGGCGCGGACGGCCGCGAGCGCGATGTCGAAGTGCTGCAGCGGACGGTGCGCTGGGGCGGGGCGTCCCGGCGCGTTCTGGCCGTCCGCGACATCAGCGAGCGCAAGGAAGCCGCGGCGCGGATCGCGCATCTCGCTTATCATGATTCGCTGACGGGCCTGCCCAATCGGGCGGTGTTCACCGACCATATTGCCCGCAGTGTCGGCAAGGCCGCCGATCAGGACCAGCCGCTCGCGGTTCTGTGCATCGACCTCGACGGCTTCAAGACGGTGAACGACCTTCACGGCCATCCGGCCGGCGACGAGCTGCTGATCGAGGTGGCGCAGCGACTGCGCTCGGTCACGCGTGGCAACGAGCTGGTTTCAAGGCTGGGCGGCGACGAGTTCGCGATAGTTCAGGAAGGCGGCACCCAACCCGGACACGCCGACCTGCTCTCCGAGCGCATCATCGCGTCGCTGCGCGCACCGTTTGAAGTCGGTGGCCAAAGCGTCAGGATCAGCGCCAGCATCGGCGTCGCCGTCTTCCCCGTCGACGCGGCCACTGCGGCCAACCTCATCAAGAATGCGGACATGGCGCTCTATCGTGCCAAGGGCGAAGGCCGCGGCCTCACGCGCTTCTACGAAGCGGCGATGGACGAGGCGCTCCGGCAACGACGCCAGCTCGAGGCCGATCTGCGCACCGCGCTCGGCAATGGCGAGCTCAAGGTCCACTACCAGCCGCTGGCCGAGCTGGACAGCGGCGAGATTGTCGGCTTCGAGGCGCTGCTGCGCTGGGACCATCCCGTGCACGGGCCGATCAGCCCGGAAATGTTCATCCGCCTCGCCGAGGAGAGCGGGTTCATCATCAAGCTCGGCGAGTGGGTGCTTCACGAGGCGTGCAGCGAAGCGAAGCGCTGGACGCCGCCGCTCAAGCTCTCCGTCAACCTTTCCCCGCTCCAGTTCCTCCAGGCGGACCTGGTCGGCGCGATCGAGCATGTCCTTGCCGATACCGGCCTCGATCCCGTGCGGCTCGAGCTGGAGGTGACCGAAGGGCTGCTGATCAAGGACGCGAAGGGCGCTCTCGCCATTCTCGAGCGCCTGAAGGCGCTCGGCGTGCAGATTTCGATGGACGATTTCGGGACCGGCTATTCCTCGCTCTCCTATTTCCGGATGTTCCCGTTCGACAAGGTCAAGATCGACCGCAGCTTCGTCGCCGACATGATCGCCAATCCCCAGGCGCGCGCAATCATCCGATCGGTGATCGGGCTCGGCCATGGCCTCGGCGTACCGGTGGTCGCGGAAGGCGTCGAAACTGCGGAACAGCTGGACGCGCTGCGCGCCGAAGGCTGCGACCAGGTCCAGGGCTATCTAATCGCCCGGCCCAATCCGATCAGCCATTTCCAAAATGTCGTGCTCGACTGCGAGAGCCCGATCAAGCGCAGCGTGAAAAGGCGGGACGCGGCCTGAGCTAAAACGCCTCCTCCGCGAGCGCCATGATGCTCTCCGCCCCGGCCTCGATCTTCCTCCGCTCGGCGTTCGATTGGGGCATGATCCGGTCGGCGTAGAAGGCGGCGGTGGCGAGCTTGGTCTTGTGGAAACCGGCATCGCCGGTGCCGGCGGCCAGCGCGGCGGCGCTCGCTTTGGCCATGCGCAGCCACATCAGGCCGAGGCAGACCAGGCCCATCAGGTTCATATAGGGATAAGCGGCCGCGCCGGCATTGTTCGGGTTGGAAAGGCCGTTCTGCATCAGCCACAAGGTCGCCGTCTGGAGGTCGTTATTGGCGCGTTCGAGGGCCGCGGCCAATGCGGCGGTCTGCTCGTCGCTCTTGGCGGCGCCGGCTTCCTCGCCGACCAGCTTGAAGAAGGCCTGGACCGCGCGGCCGCCATTGGCGCCCAATTTGCGCCCGACCAGATCGAGCGCCTGGACGCCGTTCGTGCCTTCGTAAATCTGGGCGATTCGGGCGTCGCGGACGAACTGCTCCATCCCCCATTCGCGGATATAGCCGTGGCCGCCATAGATTTGCTGCGCGTTGACCGCGACTTCGAAGCCCTTGTCGGTCAGATAGCCCTTGATCACCGGGGTGAGCAGGCCGAGCAAATCGTTGGCGGCCTCGCGCTCACCTTCCGTCTGCGCCTTGCGGCCGATATCGACCTGGAGCGCGCCCCACAGGACGAGCGCTCTGGCGCCCTCATTATAGGCCTTGGCTTCCATCAGCATGCGGCGCACGTCGGGATGGTGGATGATCGTGTCAGCCTTGGCGCCCTCCTCGCGCTCCTCGAGGCGAAGCGCCCGGCCCTGGCGACGGTCCTTCGCGTAGATGACGGCGTTCTGATAGGCGATCTCGCCCTGGGCCAGGCCCTGGACCCCGACGCCGAGGCGCGCCGCGTTCATCATGATGAACATGGCGGCCAGGCCCTTTTCCGGCTCGCCGACCAGCCAGCCGGTCGCCTCGTCATAATTGAGCAGGCAGGTCGAATTGCCGTGAATGCCCATCTTCTCCTCGATCGAGCCGCAGGAGACGCCGTTGCGAGCGCCGAGGCTGCCGTCTTCGTTGACCAGGAATTTGGGGACGATGAACAGCGAGATGCCTTTGACGTTGTCCGGCGCTCCGGCGATCTTGGCGAGGACCAGGTGGATGATGTTCTCGGCGAGGTCGTGCTCGCCCGACGAGATGAAGATCTTGGTGCCGGTGAGCTTGTAGCTGCCGTCCGCCTGCGGCTCCGCCCTGGTCTTCAGCAGGCCCAGATCGGTGCCGCAATGGGGCTCGGTCAGGTTCATCGTGCCGGTCCATTTGCCGGCGACCATGTTGGGCAGATAAGTCTGCTTCTGCTCCTCGGATCCCGTGACCAGGATCGAGGCGATCGCGCCCTGGGTCAGGCCGTTATACATTTCGAACGCCTGGTTGGCGGAGAGCAGATATTCGCTGACCGCGGTGGCGATCACCATCGGCAGGCCCTGGCCGCCATATTGCTCGGGCGCCGACAAGGTCGTCCAGCCGCCTGCGACGAACTGGTCGTACGCCTCCTTGAACCCCTTGGGCGTCGACACCGAGCCGTCGTCGTGGCGGGTGCAGCCTTCCTCGTCGCCCGAGCGATTGAGCGGGTGCAGCACCTCGGATGCGAAGCGGCCGCCTTCGCTCAGGATCGCCTCGATGAGATCCGGGGTGGCGTTTTCGAAGCCGGGCAGGTTCGAATAGCGCTCGATTCCGAGCACCTGCTCCAGCACATAACGCGTATCGGCGACGGGGGCGGTGTAGCTGGGCATGAAGGCGGTCCTCGTGCAATCGGGGAATGGCTAGAGCGCGGCAGCTGGCTCGGCGGCGGGCTCGGCGGCGGCGACCATGGCGATGAAGCGTTCGAGCTCGTCGATCGTCGCGTCGATGTCGAGCTTCTGCTTGGCGAGCAATTCGACCCGGGCGCGGCATTTGGCGAGGGTGACCCGGCGCTGCGAGGCGCGATCGTCGCCGACGTCGTAAAGGTCGATCATCTCGCGAATCTCGCCGAGCGAAAAGCCGACGCGCTTGCCGCGCAGGATCCAGGCGAGACGGGCGCGGTCGCGCCACGAATAGACGCGAGCGAGGCCCTGGCGCTCGGGCGAGATCAGCCCTTCGTCCTCGTAGAAGCGAAGCGCCCGGGCGGTCACACCGAACTCGTCGCAAAGCTGGGTGATCGTATAGGCCTTGGCCTGCCGCGGCTGCTGGCGATAATCCGAATGGAGGGCGGTTTCCGGCATGGCGGCGGGGTTACTTCGCCCTTACGTTAACGTCAACCGGGCAATCCCCGGCCGGCGGAGAGATGGCAGCAACGGCGGGGGGCGACAAACCGGCGACCCAGCCCTATATGGCCGCAACTGTAGCGTCACAGGCGGCAATGCTGACCACGAATCCCTTCGACGACGACAAGCTCCGCGAGGAATGCGGCGTATTCGGCATCTGGGGCGCGGAGAGCGCCTCGGCCATCGCCGCGCTCGGCCTGCATGCGCTCCAGCATCGCGGCCAGGAAGCGGCCGGCATCACCAGCTTCGACGGCCGCAATTTCCACAGCCATCGCGGCATGGGTCATGTCGCCCGGAATTTCCGCGACGACGAGGTGGTGCGCCGGCTCGCCGGGCGGGCCGCGATCGGCCATGTCCGCTATTCGACCACCGGCGAAACCGCGTTGCGCAACGTCCAGCCCTTGTTCGCCGAGCTGGCGTCGGGCGGCTTCGCGATCGCGCATAACGGCAATATCTCGAACGCGATGCGGGTGCGCGGCGAGCTCAATCGGCGCGGGTCGATCTTCCAGTCGACCTCGGACACCGAAGTGATCATCCATCTGGTCGCGACCTCGACCTACCGGACCCTGCTCGACCGCTTCATCGACGCTCTGAAGCAGGTCGAGGGCGCTTATTCCCTCGTCTGCCTCACTGCCGAGGGGATGATCGCCTGCCGCGACCCTCTCGGCATCCGGCCGCTGGTCATGGGGAGGCTCGGGGAGGCCTATATCTTCGCGTCCGAGACGGTGGCCCTCGACATGGTCGGAGCGACCTATTTGCGCGGCGTCGAGCCCGGCGAGCTCATCGAAGTCTCCGCCGAGGGACTCACCTCGCACCGCCCGTTCGCACCGATGCGGCCCCGGCCCTGCGTGTTCGAACATATCTATTTCTCGCGCCCCGACAGCGTCATCGACGGCCATTCGGTCTACGCCGTGCGCAAGCGGATCGGCGCCCAGCTGGCGATCGAGAATCCGGTGGACGCCGATTATATCGTCCCGGTGCCCGATTCGGGCGTTCCGGCAGCGATCGGCTATGCCCAGCAAAGCGGGATTCCGTTCGAGCTCGGAATCATCCGCTCGCATTATGTCGGCCGCACCTTCATCCAGCCGGGCGACCAGGTCCGCCACCTCGGCGTCAAGCTGAAGCACAATGCCAATGCCGCGCTGATTCGCGGCAAGCGCATCATCCTGGTCGACGATTCGATCGTCCGCGGCACGACCAGCCTCAAGATCGTGCAGATGATGCGCGAGGCCGGCACCCGCGAAGTCCATATGAGGATCGCCAGCCCGCCGACCCGGCACAGCTGCTTTTACGGCGTCGATACGCCCGAGCGCGCCAAATTGCTGGCCGCCCAGATGAACGTCGCCGAGATGAACCGCTATATCGGCGCCGACAGCCTCGCTTTCCTCTCGATCGACGGCCTTTACCGCGCGATCGGGGACACCGGCCGCGACGAAGACGCGCCGCAGCATTGCGACGCCTGCTTCTCGGGCGACTATCCGACCAGCCTCACCGACCAGTCGGACCTCGAGAAACGCGACCAGCTCATCCTCGCGGACGGGCACGCCGCCTAGCCGTCACCCTGAACTAGTTCCAGGGTCCATCTTCGAGCATTCGCGGGCGTCACAAACATGGATGCTGAAACAAGTTCAGCATGACGAAGGGGTGCGATGACGGGTTTTCTCGACGGAAAATTGGCTCTGGTGACCGGCGCGAGCCGGGGGATCGGCGCGGCGACGGCCGAGGCGCTGGCCGCGCAAGGCGCCCACGTCGTGCTGACCGCGCGCACCGCGGCGGACCTCGAGGCCGTCGAGGAGCGGATCCACGCCGCCGGCGGCTCGGCGACGATCGCGCCCCTGGACCTTGCCGAAAGCGACAGCATCGCCCGGCTGGCGCAGGCGGTGGCGGAGCGCTGGCAGGCGCTCGACGTCGCCGTGCTCAACGCCGCCATGCTGGGCACCCTGACGCCGGTGCCGCAGATCGACGGCAAGGAATTCAGCAAGGTCCTGACCCTCAACCTGCTCGCCCAGCAGGCGCTGATCGCGGCCTTCGATCCATTGCTGAGGAAGAGCGCGGCCGGCCGCCTGATCGCGATGACATCGGGCGTGTCGGCGAGCCCGCGCGCCTTCTGGGGCGCCTATGCGGCGTCCAAGGCGGCGCTCGACGCTTTGATCCTCGCTTATGCCGACGAGGTCCGCAACGTCAGCGCGATTCGCTGCGCGATCGTCAATCCCGGCGCGACCGCGACGGTGATGCGCGCCCGCGCCTTTCCCGGCGAGGACCCGGCGACGCTGAAGCCGCCGGCCGCGGTCGGCGAGGCCGTGGCGACTCTGCTCCGCGAGGATTTCGAAACCGGCCTTCGGGTGGATCTCGGCCGCTAAGTTCGTCATTCCAGCGAAAGCTGGATCTCCCGTCCTTCGGCACGATCTCCAAGGAGGAAAACGTGGGATTCCAGCTTTCGCTGGAATGACGATGCGGCGAGGATTTCGTGGAAGACGAAGCGGCGCGCCGTGCCCGCCTGAATCACCCTAGCTCCTCACCGTCGCGATCCGGGCGTTGACCGGGATGTTGACGCTATTGTTCACGTTCGGCTTCATCCCGTGCAGGTCGAAATCGAGCGTCACGCCGGGGCGGAAGATCAGGCAGTGGGTCGATCCGCCGAAATGGAACATGCCGATCGGATCGCCCTTGGTCACGTGCTGGCCTTCGTAGACCCGGATGTCGCAGGTCGAGACCTCGGCCATGCCGACCGCCATGAAGCATATCAGGCCGATGCTGGGATTGTCGGCCTCGATGAAGATCAGGCCGCGCGTCGCCAGCTGGGTGATATAGCCTTGCGAGAAATTCGGCCCCGCCGGATCGAAGCCTTCCGACTGCGCTTCCGAATAATAAGTGCCCGGCTCGACATAGGCCTTGACCACCGTTCCGGTGACCGGGCTGTGCCAGCGGTGATAGCTGAGAGCGCTTAGGAACGCCTGGTAGACGGTGCCGCCGACGAATTGCGGCGTCAGGCTGTCGCCCGCCAGCATGTGTTCGAGCGAATAAGGCTGGCCCTTGAGCCAGAATTGCGCGCGCGGCTTGACCTTGGCGGCGAGGCAATAAGGCGAGGCTTCGCAGGCGTTGACGATCACCGCGTCGTCGTCCGGACAGGCGACCGGCCGCTGTCCGGGACGGAATTCGCGGGTGAAGAAATCGTCCCACGAGGAAAAGCCGTGATAGGGCGCCCTGGGCTGGCAGACGAAGGTGGTGTCGAAATCGGGCATCGCCTTCATCGCCGCCTTGCCGAACCAGCCCGTCTTCGGCTCGTCGCCGAGCACGTAGCGCGAATCGGGCGAGCCGAGGAAGCGCGCCCATTCGCCCAGCATAGCCTCGAGCTGCGCATTGACCTTCGGGTTGAGGAAGGCGGCGAAGCCAGCGGAGGTCCCCATCGGCCAATCGAGGATCGCGTTGATCGGAAAGCCGACCAGCGCATTGTCCATATATTCGGGCGCTCGGGTCATGATCTCGTTGAACAGCCGAAGCATCAGATGATAATCGCGCACCTGCGGCGCGCCGGTCGGATCGTCCTTATATTTCCTCGGCACCTGATCGAACATCATGTGGAACAGCATGAAGATTTCGGGATCGCCTTCGATCAGATCCTTGAAATCCTCGATGATCGGATGGAGCGGCTTGGGATTGTCGGTGACGTGCTCGATCATTCGGGCGAGCCAGCGCTCCACCACCTTGCGATCGCGCGGCATCCAATGGCCTACGCTATGGGTGAGCCTGTGCGTCATGATCCCCTCCCCTGTTGGCCGCGTCAGGCGGCCGCCGGCAGTTCGAGCCGGGCCTGCCGGCGCCGCCAGAAGAGCGATCCGGGCCAGCGCCGCTCGAGGCCGTAGAAATAATTGCGGTTGACCAGATAGTCGTCGAAGCGCGCCCTCGACTCGGCCTCGTAGTCGCCGGCGAGGTCGACGCCCTTGGCCAGCGCCGAGGCGATGGCCTCGGCCCCGTCGAGACCGTCGGCGAGCGCCTTGTGGATGCCCTGGGCGGCGAGCGGATCGAAGCAGGCCGCGGCGTCGCCGATCGCGAGCCAGCGCGGGCCCAACACCCGATCGAGAAGGAAGCTCGCGGCGACCCGCGACACCAGGCTGCCGGCGAGGAAGCGGCAGCCGTCGAGCCGGGCGGCGAGATGGCGGGTGGCGAGCGCCGCGCCGAGCCAGCGCCCGTCGCGCGCGAGCCCGGCGCCGCGGACATGTTCGGCATCGCCCGCGAAGGCGACGGCGAGGCGGTCGCCGGGCAGCGCCGCCGCATACCACCAGCCGTCGCGCGCCGCTTCGAGCAGGGTCAGCCGGGAATGGGAGGAGGCGCGCGCCGTATCGAAAAAGCCGTAGACGAAGGTCAGCCGGTCGAGCGCCTGCTGGCGCGCGCCCATGGCCCGGGCGAAGGCCGAGGCGCGGCCGGTGGCGTCGACGACGAAGCGGGCCTGCGCCGCTTGCGCGCCGCCTTCGCCGTCGACGATCGTCGCTCCGGCCGCGCGGGCATGGCGGCGCAGGAAGGCATCGAAGCGGGCGCGATCGAGGTGCCAGCCGCAGCCCTGCGGATTGAGCAGGAAATCGTTATGGCCGAGCCGGTCGCTGCCCCATGCCGAACAGCTGCCGAGGCAGGGCTCGTGGCGCTCGTCGAGAAAGGCCTGCCACAGGCCGAGCCGGTCGAGCAGGAGGCGCGCGTCGGGCGGGATCGTCTCGCCGACCGCGACCGGCTTGCGGCCGCGGCGGCGGCCGGAGTCGACGAGGCGGACCCCGTCGACGCCAGCCCGCGCCAGCGCCAGCGCGCAGGCCGCGCCGGCCGGCCCCGCGCCCAGGACGGCGACCTGGGCGGCGATGGTCAATGGACGTTGCCCATGCCATAGATGCGCCCGGTCGGGTGGCGGTCGCGCTGCGCCCGCGGCGTGCCGAGGCGGAGCGTGAACTCCTTTTCGGCGAGCAGCGGGCAGCCGGCGACGATCCAGTCGTGGACGACGTCGCGGCAGCTCCCGCTATTGGGCGGATCGGCGGGCTGGCCGAATGCCGGCCCCATCGGCCCGGTCGGCGCGATCAGCTCCATCAGGAAGCGGCTGTTGCCCGGATCGCCGGGCCTGACGAGGTCGTTCACCGGCGAGGCCAGGGCCGCGATCAAGGCGTGGCTCGGCTGCTGGAACCACCAGTCGATGGTGTGCACCATACCGCTTTCGTCGGCCATGAAATTGGCGACGTGGCCGGCGACGCCTTGCTGGACCGGCCGCAGCTGATCGACCACCGCGGCCATCGCCCGCGCCGGCGAGGGCTTGGGCGGTGGCTTGGGCGGCTTGGGCTTGCCGAGCGAATTGGTATAATCCTCCCACAGCTGGATCTCGTCGTCGGTGAACACCCGGTACATCGGCCCGGTTTCGAAGTTCATCAGCTGCAGCATGCGGCTGTTGGGCCAGTCGCCTGGCGTGATGTAGCCATGGTCGGCCAGCGCATCGAGGAAGGCCGGGGGATTGGAGAACCATTCGTCGATCCGGCTCGGCCCGACCATGTGGTTCTGGTGGTTGCGGCTGCCGAAATTAGCCTTGCGCTCGATCATCGCGATCATCTGCGCGCGCAGGTCCGGCTTGGAATTGACCAGAGCGAGCAAGTCGTTGCCGAAATTGCCGATCGTGGCGAAGGCCACGAATCCGTTCCAGATCCGCCGCCAGGCCCGCTGCACCGCCTCCTCGCCGCCGGCCAGGCGCATGTTCTGCAAATAGAGCATGACCGCGTCGCGGGCGCGCTGGCCGTGGCCGTTCACCGCATTGTCGATGCCGATATGCATCACGTAGAAATGCGGATCGAGGCCGCAATAGACCATCGAATCGCGAGTCTGCTTGAGCTGCACCACCTCCCATTCGAGCTGAAGCGTCATGCCGATGATCTCGGGATAATATTCCTCGGTGAATTCGGAGATGGCAAGCTGGAAAGCCGGCACCGTGAACGCGCTGTCGAGGAAATTGGGATCGAAGGCGAATTCCCGCGCTTCCACGGGCGGCGGATAATAGCCGATCGTGTGGCACAGGTCGCGATAGATGTTGCAATGGTTCATCGAAACCACGCCGTCGCCGCGCTCGTCCATCGACACCGAATAAAGCAGCGCCTGGACCTCATCCATCGGCCCGGTGCCGCCCACGTTCCGGAGCCAGGCGCCGTCGACCAGATTGAACGGCGCCCATTGGATCGAATAGATGCACATGTCCTGGTAGGACGGGAACTGATTGTCCGCGGCGGGATAGAAATCGGCGGCCTCGTCCACCAGTTGCTGGTAGATTTCCTCCAGCCGGTCCTGGAAGGTCTGCTCGGTATAGCGGAAGAATTGCCGATCGGCGGGCGACTTGGGGTCGTTGGAAAAGGCCTCCGCCCATTTCAGCCAGGCATCGACGTAGAGGCGGGCATCGGCGCGCACCTCGGGGAATTCGTCGACGTTGAACAATTTGTAGAAGAGGTCACGCGGATCGAGCCCGACCGCCGGATTGGGATCGATGTCGGTCGCGATATTGGGGAAGGGCACGACCGGCGTCCGGCCGGTGTCGCGAAGCTGGCTGCCGACCTCCAGATACCAATTGGCCGGCAGCTTGGGCGGAGCCGCCGCCGCCTGGCCCTTCTTGGGCTTGGGCTGCTTGCCGGCCGGCGGCGCCATCTGCGTCGCCTGCATGATCACGCCGATCCGGCTCCAATTGTCGAGCATGTCGAGCCGGGTCTGGTAGCGCCCCCAATTCTCCGCGTCGGGAGAATCGGTGCCGGGCCCGCGCACCGACCAGCGCTGCTTGCCGAGCTGCCAAGTCTCGTTCCAGGGGGACGTCCCGTCGGGTGGGTCGTCGGAACCCCAGGCGACGTCCTCATAAGCGTAGACGGCAACCGGCCGCTGCGCCGGCCACGACCAGAAGACGGTGCGGTTGCCCGGTGGGTTGGGCGACGGCGGATGGGTCGCGCAGCTGTTGTAATCGGTGTGCCAGGGCAGCGCCATGAACTTGCCGAGATCGCCCGGTTCGAGCCCGTCCGCCTCGACGTGGCGCGGCACGTAGCCGACCGTGAGCAGAGGCTTGCCGGGCGTGCCGGCCGCCGCATAAGCGAGCGTCTTGGCGTGGATCCGGAACGGCCCGGTTTGCTGCCAGGGCTGCATGTAAAGCGCCGATTCGCGCATCACGAAGGTGAGGTCGATGCCCGGACTGAAGCGCCCGCCGAGGCAATTGACGAAGGTCGCCTTGTCGAGGAACTCGCCCGGCCCGAGCCTGGGACCCGGACCGGCGACGTAATTGCCTTTGCCCTTGCTCCACCGCTCCAGGAAGAAATATTGGGTCTTGCGCAACGTCAGGAACGACTCGCCGGCGTCGCCGAGGTGCAGGGGCATCAAGGCGGTATTGTTCTGCTCCGCTTTGTCCTGGTCATGGGGGCTGCGGAAGATCGCCTTGATCCCGGCGAGCGGCGTCGTCGCCGGATCGTCGCTGGCGCGGATGCCGGATAGCGACGCGTGCGCCGCCATCCCGCGCTGGCTGAGATTCACCACCCATTGCTGGAGCGCGGCGCTGCTGAAGATCGGCTGCAGCTGGTCGTCGAAGGTCGGCTTGTAGCCGGCCTGGTAGCCGCCCTTCTTGGCGTCGTAAATGTCGGGCGCGAGGCCGAGATCGCGCACCCAGCTGTTGTAGATGTCGTCCCACAGCGACACCACGTTGAGGATCTGCGGCGCGAAGGACGGATCGGTGGCGGTGACCCAGGCGCCCTGGACGCTGGCGCGGCTGCCGTCGTCGAACAGGACGACCGCGGAAACCGGCCCGTCCGAGCTGTCGTCGAACCACTGGTCGTTGTTGACGTCGTCGCCGAGCGGCGGGGCCTGGCCCTTGATCCGCCAGCCGACCGCCTTGCCGTAGCCGCCTAGCAAGAGCAGGCGGCCCTTGCCGTCGGTGATCAGCTCGCCGAGCGAGTCGATCGGGCCGGACGGCGCGTCGAGCTGCTTGAAGGAATCGCTCGGAAAGGATTTGGGATATTTGGCCAGGGTTGCGATTTCGCCCTTCGCGACATCGTAATAGCGCGCGGGCGTCGGCCGGTCGAACCCGACCGGCGTGGCATTGCCGCCCGAAACGATGCGCGGACCGGGATCGATGGTGAGCTTGAACACTCTCTTTGGGTCACCCATCAGCTTGAGCTTGTCGCTGTCGGGCGGCTGCGGCGCGTCGGGATGATCGATGTCGACGTTGCGCACGGGCGGCAGATGCCCGTCGGTGTAGCTGGCGATGCCCTGCCGGCCGGTTTCGGTGAGGACGAAGCAATTCGCCTTCTTGTTGGCGAGATGGACGGTCCAGACGATGTCCTTGACGGTGCGGGCGCCGACCTTGCTGCCGATATTGACTTCCACGCCATCGCCGCGCGGCCATTTCTCCTCCTTGGTGTCGGGATAGAGGAAGATTCGGAAGCGCGCCGCCTGGCGCTTCAGCGCGCCTGCCTGGTCGCGCACGTCGGCGCTGGTCACCAGATCGCTTTCGGTGCCCGCGCGGATCGGCAGGCCGCCGCTCGGCATGGTGCCGCCGGCACCGTCGCCAGCCATCGTCTCCGGCGCGATGACATAATCGGGACTGTTGCCGACCCTGGCGATGCCGACGGCTGGATGGATGCGGAAAGTCTCCACGGTGCGTTCTCCTGCTCTTGCTCTTTACCGGCGGGTACCGTCAGATCAGGATCGCTATGTCATCTGGCCCCCCGGCTCGCGACTCTTACGCCATCTCAATAGAGGCGAGTTTTGCATGGCTTATTTACATTTACAAGGCAGCCGCAAAAGAGAACATCCAGTAACAAGGCAAGGCGAGTCAGGGGTCGTTTTTGGTCCGTTTCGCTTACGGTGTTCGTACGGTAAATAGGCCGTAGTATTTACATCTGAAACGGTTGAAAAAAGCAAGTCTTCGCCGCAAAGCGCGACTGCAAACGCCAATTCCCCCGAATATGGTGATTCAGCGCTGGCGGCCGACCAGGGTGATTTGGGCGACGTCGATCCCCCCACCGCGAAAGCCGCCTTCGCAATACATCAGATAATAGCGCCACAGATCGTGGAAGCGGTCATCGAAGCCGTGCGGCAGGCGCTCCTCGACGACGGCGCGGTCGTAGTGGGCGCGCCACCTCTTCAGGGTTTCGGCATAATCGAGGCCATAGCCCTTGCGGTCGCGCCATTCGAGGCCGGCGGCACAAGCGGCGCGGCGGAAGCGGCCTTCGCCGATCAGCAGCCCGCCCGGAAAGATATAGGCCTGGATGAAATCGGCGCTGGCCGCGTAGCGATCGAACAAATCGTCGCGAATCGAGATGAGTTGGAGCGCCGCCTTTCCGCCGGGCTTCAGGGCGCGGGCGATGGATTCGAGATAGGCAGGCCAATATTCCTGGCCGACGGCCTCGACCATCTCGACGCTGGCGACGGAGTCGAACGTGCCGGCGATGTCGCGATAGTCTTTCAGCTGGATGTCGATCATGCCGGAAAGACCGGCCTTGGCGAGGCGCGCGTCGGCGAAGGCCTTCTGCTCCGCCGACAGGGTCAGGCCGGTGACGTGGACGCCGTAATCGCGAGCGGCGATCTCGGCGAGGCCGCCCCAGCCGCAGCCGATCTCGAGCAGATGCTGGCCGGGCGTCAGATCGAGCCGGTCGAGCAGCAGCCGCAGCTTGCGTTCCTGCGCCGCCTCCAGTGGCTCGTCCGCGCAGATCGGTGCCGCGAAGACCGCGCTCGAGTAAGTCATTCCGGGATCGAGCCAGGCGGCGTAGAAATCGTTGCCGAGATCGTAATGATGGGCGATGTTGAGCCGGGCACGGCCGCGATCATTGGCCCGCAGCTTGTGGACGAGCCAATTGGCCAGTCGCCACGGACCCTTGGCGCGGGCGGTGTCGTCGAGCGTCGCCGCATTGCGCATGAAGAGATCGAACAGCGGCACCGGATCGGGGCTGGCCCATTCGCCCAGCGCCCAGGCCTTGTACCAGCCGACCGACCCCGATGCGGCGAGCCGGACCAGCGAGCGCCAGCTCCTCAGGTGGACGACGACCGCGGGCCCCTCCCCGCGCCCACCGAGACTCCGGAAGCTGCCGTCCGGAAGGGTCGCGTCGATCCGCCCTTCGACGAGCCCGGCGTCGATCCGGTCGAGCATCCGGTGGAAGCCGCCCGCGAACAGCCGCGCGGCGAAGCCGCCGCCAGTGGCGAGGCCGCGGTCGGCGGCGGTCAGGTGCTTTCCGCGCTGGAGCATCGTGGGCCTAGATGAGGCGGGTGAGCGAGAGGTGCAAGCGGCATGCTCATCGCACGTCATTCCAGCGAAAGCTGGAATCCTCTTTCTTGCTGGGACTCACAAAAGGCAAAGAGATTCCAGCGTTCGCCGGAATGACGGAAAGAGGCTCTTGGCGAGGCGTCAGATCTCCCTCGGCTCCTTTTCGACCTGCCAGGTCTGGCCCCGCGAGACGAGCGCCTGGAGGTCGGCGGGCTTGCCGGCGGCGGCCGCGGCATTCTGCTCGCGGACCGCGCTTTCGAAGGTCGGGCGTGGATCGTCGTAGATCACGCCCAGCGCCATCGGGAAGGAGCCGATCGGCATGTCGATCAGCATGTGGGCGACCGCCTTGTTCGCCGGATCGTGGACGATGACGTCGGCCGCCTGCCAATCCCCTTCCGTCACCTCGACAACCTTGAGATTGAGCGCCTGGCGATCGAGGGTGAGGCCCTTGGTGCCGCCGTCGAACAGCATCGGCTCGCCGGGCTTCAGCCAGAGCTGCTTGCCGGCATTGTCGCGGGCGGTGAACGGCGCGAACACGTCGTCATTGTAGACGATGCAATTCTGGAAGATCTCGACGAAGGACGTGCCCTTGTGGGCGTGGGCGGCCTTGAGCACGTCGGGCAGGTTCTTGTGGACGTCGATCGCCCGGGCGACGAAGCGCCCGCCCGAGCCCAAGGCGAAGGCGCAGGGGCGGACCGGCCGGTCGACCGAGCCGAAGGGCGTCGAGGGACTGCGTGTACCGACGCGGGAGGTCGGAGAATATTGGCCCTTCGTAAGGCCGTATATCTCATTGTTGAAAAGCAATATCTGGCAATCCAGGTTTCGGCGCAGGATGTGCATCGTATGATTGCCGCCGATCGACAAGGCATCGCCGTCGCCGGTGATGATCCACACGTCGAGCTCCGGGTTGGCGAGCTTCACCCCCGTCGCGAAGGCGGGCGCGCGGCCGTGGATCGTATGGAAGCCGTAGGTTTCCATATAATAAGGGAAACGCGACGAGCAGCCGATGCCCGAGACGAACACGGTCTTCGACGGATCCGCGCCGAGATCGGGCATCGTCCGCTGCACCGCCTTCAGCACCGCATAGTCGCCGCAACCGGGACACCAGCGCACCTCCTGGTCGGTCGCGAAATCCTTGGCAGTGAGCTTCACTATCTCGTTCATGGTCTTCCTTGTTCACCCGCGAAGGCCGGTGTCCAGTCTGGGCCCCGGCCTTCGCCGGGGCGCGGGGTCAGTTCAGGTAGTAGATGAGCGCCACGACAACGATCAGCATCGCGATCAGCGCGAGCAAATTGGGGGGTTTCATGGCCTACCTCCTCCAAATCCGTTCGGGCTGAGCCTGTCGAAGCCCTCTCCTTCTGATTGCCGCGATAGGAAGAAAAGCCCTTCGAGGGGCTCAGGGCGAACGGAGCGGGTGGGGTGCTCGGCGCCTGTCATCCCAGCGCCTCCTCGATCGC
>Ga0190265_10000148_pt1 | contig 68015 bp, 68 predicted proteins | sample Popmic124T_FD_133135 | JGI IMG/M metagenome (GOLD analysis project Ga0190265, IMG submission 133135) | Populus adjacent soil microbial communities from riparian zone of Indian Creek, Utah, USA - 124 T | ecosystem: Environmental > Terrestrial > Soil > Riparian zone | place: USA: Utah | collected... | reverse complement strand
TCGGGCTGTCCGGCGCTCGCGTTTAAGCCGAAGCTCGCCTTGAGCCTCACCGGCCGCAAGCAGACCACGACCGGCAAGCACCCCGGCATCCGCGCACAGGTCACCCAGGCCGGAACATCAGAGGCCGGGATCGAGAAGGCGGTCGTCCGGTTGCCGAAGAGCCTCGCCCTGGACGTCAACAACGCGGGCGCGCTCTGCGAGTTCGTCGACGGCACCAAACCCGACCTCGAGAACCACTGCCCCAAAGGCTCGATCGTCGGACGGGCCAGAGCCAAGACACCACTGCTCAAGAACGACCTGGCAGGCAACGTCTACTTCGTCAAGAACATCCGCAAGGACCCGGTCACCGGCAACGAGATCCGCACCCTGCCGATGATCATCGTCGCGCTGCGCGGCGAGATCTCGGTCAACCTCCGCGGCGAGTCCGACACCACCAAGGCCGGCAAGCTCGTCAACACGTTCGACAACGTGCCCGACGCGCCAATCAGCCAGTTCAACCTCAACATCAAGGGCGGCACCACAGGCATCATCGCCGTCACACGCACCCGGAGAGCATTGATCAACATCTGCACCGGCCGCCACACAGCCGAAGCAGACATGAACGGCCACAACGGCCGCCAACACGACCGCGACATCCGCATGAAAACCCCATGCACCAAGAAACAAACCAAAGCCGCCAAACGCGCAGCGAAGCGAGCGGCCAAGGCGCGGGCGGGACGTCGCTAGGAGCCTTGCCTCAGACCAGTCGCCGGTGGTTGGTCGCGATCGCGGTTGCCTTGTCTTCCGCGATCGCGGCCTTGGCGGCGAACTCCGGCCAGCGGGCCAGCACGGCTGAGACCTGCTCCAGGATCTCGTCGGCTCGCCTGCGTGCCATGGCGGCGGTGCGGGCGCACTCGCGCAGATCGGCGGCGGTCAGGTAGTCGCGCTTGCCGGCGATCGACATCTGGTGCTGGCCGGTCATCGGCGAGCCGGGCTTGTAGGTGTAGGTGAGGTCGAAAGCGGGCGAGAGGGACCAGCGTCCGTCGCGGTCCATCAGGAAGGCGATGTTCTTGACGTGGTCGTCCTGGTTGCGGGCCAGGACGTTGAACGTCATCCGCCGGAACTGCTCCTCGATCGCGTCCATGCCCAGCTCGAGCCGGCGGATCGTCAGGAACGCCTGCTCGTAGGAGTGGGCGCGAGTCTGGTTGAAGTCGAGATGGGCGAGCGCGCCGAGCGACTGCATGTGCAGCTTCGCGCCGGCGGCTGTCCGGTCGAAGCGCTTGGCCATGAAGTGCCGGCGGCCGTTCTCCTCCAGCAGGCGCGTCTCCGGCATGTCGATCCCGGCGGCGCGCGCCATCTGCGAGTAGGCGAGCTCGACGGCGCCGTAGCCCTGTGGCGCGCCCAGGCCCTCGTCGCGTTCCTCGACGCCGTCGAACTTCAGCAGCCAGTGCTCGAAACCGGGCTCGAGCTCAAGCTGTCCCGAGCGGACCGCGCCGGTCGCCCGGCTCCAGGCGACGATCGCCTTCGGCCGTGCGCCGCCGGCCGACGTGCCGACGCTGAGTATCTCCTGCATCGCCCGCTCGCGCTCCTTACCCGCCAGCGAGGCCCCAAGTCCCTCCCGTCGGGAGAGTGCTTGCGCTGCCAGCTCGACGAGCCGGCCGACGTCGACGTCCCCTCCGACCTCGTCCTCCGGCCCGGTCGCCGGGAGGAACTCGAGCGCGCCCATCCCGCGGGTGCCGACGTAGCAGAGCCGCTCGACCGCGTCGAAGCTATCGGGGGTGCGGCCCTGAGACGCAAGCCAGGCGTCGATCAGCGCGTTGCCGTAGCGGTCGGGCAGCGAGTCGGCCAGCAACCCGGGGAGGCCGGCGAACGCCTCTGGGCCCAGTCCCGGAAAGCTGCGGACCCCGGGCCCCACCGGCATCGTCAACGGCGCCGGCTCCACACCGCTCGCCGCAAGGGCCGGCTCGTACTCGAAGGATGCGAAGCGGGCGCCGTCCTCGAGCGAGACGGCGCCGATCCGGCGGCCCCACAGCCTGACCTCGGCGACCGTCGCCACGGATTCCTCCTACCCCTCGTTCGGCCGCCGGGGCGCCTCGTCCCCCCAGGTCCAGGGAGCGGTGGGCTGGCCGGACCGGCGGCGGGGATGGCGGACGCGCTGGCGCTCGCGGCCTTCGAGGGCCAGGCGCTCGAGCGGGCTTGGCGGCGGCTCGGGGATCGCCTGGTCGAGCGTCTCCAGCAGGCCGAGCACGCGCAGGATCCGCAGCAGCCTGTCGGTGCCGATCGCCCGCCCCGACTCCATCCGCTTGACGGTGTCGACGCCCACTCCCGCCTCGCGCGCGAGGTCCATCTGGGTCAGGTCACGGCGGATCCGGTTGCGCCGCAGGCGGCCTCCCAGCTCGCCGAGTGTGGCTCCGTCGGTGGTGTAAGGCGAGATCGCCATGGAACTATCATAGCGTATATCTCGGCGCTTAACGCCGATACGGCTGTTAGCAGTGCTTATAACCGCTATAAAGTCACGGGCTTCGAGGGGGATTGCTCTATCAGTTCTCGTCGTCCAGCGACTCGAGCAGGCGCACGTCGGCGAGGTCCTGGGGCCGGCCGGTAGCACGCTTCATCTTCAGTAGATCGTCGCGGTGGGCGATCGGCACCGTCAGATCCCCCAACGAGATGTTGTGGGCGCGGGCGCGCAGCTCGTCGAACGATCCGAGGTGGGCAGGGAGGGTGATGACGTCGAGTAGGCCGTGAGGGGTGACGAGATGTCAGAGGTCGCTGGCGCCGAGCATCGTCGTGCTAGGAGGCGATGTCGAGATCCTGAGTGACGCGCTGGCCGCCGTGCGCCAGGACGGCGATCCCGCCGATAGTTACGTAGTCGACCTCGTGGCGGGCCAGCGCCGCGAAGAGCTCGCGGGCGTCGAACGAGGCTGGCGCGCTCACCGGCGATCGGTTGCGTTGTCGGCCTTGACCGATGCCATGCCGGCACGCAGCTCGGCCGCAATCGCGTTCCAGCTCAGCGCAAGTTCCAACCGCTCCGACATCGGCCGCTCGCGGGCAGCGACCACGGCCGCCCAGTTCGCCATCGGATCGCGCGCCTCATGCTCGATCTTTCCGCTGTCTACCTGCCGTGCCACCTGTCCAGGGTAGCCCTTCGGGTGGCTCGCTGGTGGCGGCGAAGGAACTGAGCGACATGGCAAATACGCTATGATAGACCATATGCAGATCGCACTCTGCCATGGGCGTGTGGTCGACTTCTTCAACATGGCGACGTTCTGCACCACCGCGCTGACCGAGTTCCAGCGCCAGGAGACGCGCGTCGCCGACTCGTCGCGTGGATTTCGGGCTGGGGAGGCGAGGCCGCGAGGATTGCAGGCCCCGACAACGTGCGCGAGCAGAACACCGCGATCCTCGACGCATGGGAGAGCCTGCAGGCGACCGCGGGCAACGTGTGCTCCGCAAGGAACGCCGCGCGCGGCGACGCCTCCCCGACTCTGGTCGAGGATCCGGCATTCGCCTACGAGGCCACCTACCGCCGGATCAAGGCCACCTACGACCGCCGCATGAGCAACCTTTTCGAGGCCCGAGCGGTCAGGACCTGCCCGTGAAGTGACTAACGGTGGGTGATCTGAATTCGCCCGCCCCGCCTCGGGCTGAAGGTGATCGCGCGACGCGCGATCCGCTCGCCGGGGGCGCTGGTGGTCTGCAGGTCGAACCGCCGCAGCACCTCGCCCAGCACGATCCGCATCTCGAAGAGGGCGAAGGTGGCGCCGAGGCAGCGGCGGGTGCCACCGCCGAAGGGGATCCACTCGTAGGTGCCGGCGGGGCGCTCGAGGAAGCGCTCGGGGCGGAAGCGCTCGGGCTCGGGGTAGATCTCCGGGTTGCGGTGGGTGAGGTAGATCGAGGGGGTGATGTGGACGCCGGCCGGTAGGACGCGGCCGCCGAGCTCGGTCGGCTCGGTCAGGTAGCGGGCGACGGCCGGCACGACGGGGCGCAGGCGCAGCGACTCCTTGATCACGGCGTCTAGGTACTCGTCTCGGCCGTCGCCGGCGCGGACCTCCTCGGTGAGTCGCGCGAGCACGTCGGGATGGCGGGTCAGGCGCTCGAGCGTCCACGACAGCGCCGTCGCGGTCGTCTCGTGGCCGGCGAGCAGCAGGGTCATCAGCTCGTCGCGCAGCTCGGCGTCGGTCAGGCCCGCGCCGTCCTCGTCGCGCGCCGAAAGCAGCAGCGAGAGGATGTCGTCGCGCTCGCTGACGTTCGCGTCGGCGCGGTGGGCGCGGATCTCCTCATAAAGGGCGTCGTCGGCGGGGTGGAGCAGCGTCTTGCGGAAGTGGCGCCACGGGCTCAGCGGGCCGTTGCGGTTCGAGTTGCCGAGCTGGAGCGCGAACAACCGGCGGATGTCGCTCATCGAGTCGAGCAGGCGGCGCAGCGGGTCGGCGATCTCGGCCAGTCGCGCGGCGTCGTCGCGGACGCCGAAGACGGCGCGCATGATCACCTCGAGCGTGATCGCCTGCATCGACGGCTGGACGGCGAACGGCTCACCGGCCGGCCAGCGCGACAGCTCGCGGTCGGCAGCGCTGGCGATCACTTCGGCGTAGAGCTTCATGCGGTCGCCGTGGAACGGCGGCAGCAGCAGCTTGCGCTGGCGCATGTGCTCGGGGTCGTCGAGCGTCAGCACCGAACGCGGGCCGAGGAACGGGCGCAGCACCTCGTTGCCGACGCCGGCCAGCAGCTTGGTCGGATCGCTGGTGAAGACCTGCTTGATCGTCGCGGGGTCGTCGGTGATGACGACGGTGCGCTGTGGCGAGAGCTTGAAGCTGAACGGCGTTCCGTAACGCCTCTTCGCGCTCTCGAGAAAGCCGCCGGGGCGCAGCAGGAAGTCGGCGAAGACGAGCGGGCCGGGGCCGGCCGGGCCGGGCGGCAGTGGGTCGGGCACGAGCGGTGCCTCCGCGACCTCCGGGGTGTCGAGGGTCAGGGCGATGGCTCCCCTAGTTCTAGCTGCTCTCCCGCAGGCACATCCGCGCCAGCTTCGTGAGCCCGAAGAGCAGATAGGCGAGCGCGATCGTCAGCGCGGCGAACTTCAGCAGCGCGAACGCCTTGGCGGCCTCCGGCGCGCGCGATGCGGCGTGCCCGTCGAGTACTAGCAGCAAACCGACGTCCTCGACCACGTCGGCCAGCGCCGCGGCGATTGGCAGCAACGCGATCGCAGTCCCAAACCGTGCGTAGCTTTCCCAGCCGCGGTGGCGCGCAGCGTCGCGCACCGCCAGTGTCGCGAGCGACAAGAACGCGCCATAGGCGATCAGGAAGGGGAAGTCGAGCCACAGCGAGAGCCGGGCGGCGTCCTGGCCGGTCTGCCCCCACTCGGCCATGATCTGCGTCGCCCGCTCCGTCGACCCCGCCAGCTCGAAACAGACGATCCCGGGCCCGCCGGTGTCCTGCATCCGCCGGTCGAGCAGCCCCAGCACGACGAACAGCACCGCCGCGGCGATCCCCAGAATCCACAGTCCCCTGCGCCGGCTCATCGGCGCAGCATCTCAAGCGGCGAGCTCTTTCGCCGGTCCCCTAGGAGGTCCCGCCGCCGGTGGTCGCCGGCTTGCCGCTCGAGCGCAGGCTCAGCGCCCGGCCCATCAGGTCGAACCAGAACGGCGCGCCGAGGCTGACCGCGAAGCCGCTGATCAGGATGCCGAGGAGCTTGCCGAGCCAGCCGAAGGCGTCGCCAGGCAGCTTGCGCGGGTCTGCGCTGTCGTTGCTGGCGTCGGACCAGCCGATCGGCAGCTTCAGCGCCTGGAGGTCCTGGATCGTCTTGGCGCCGGTCTCGATCTGCGCGGTGGGGTCGTCGGTCGATGTCTGGTCATCGGCCGCCTTCTGGGCCTGGGCAACGACTCCGGCCCGCACCGAGTCGTTGTTCCAGAGCGTGCCGCCGATCTGGACGGCGTCGACGTTGAAGGCGATCGCGAGCGCGATCCCGATGACGATCAGGATCGTCTGGATCCGCCGCTTGTACCAACCGGACACGCGGTCCATCGTGTCGTCGTACCAGCCCTCGATGGCGGTGCGGAAGTCGTCGATTCCGCTGCGGGTGTCGTCCGCCAACGTCTGCAGCGCCTCGCGCACGGGTCCGTTTGGGATCTGGTCGATGTTGTCGCGTGCGGCCTGAACCAGGTCACGACTCTGGTTCGGCTGTGGCGGCGGGGCGATCGTGTCCATCAGCGCCGCCGCGAAGACCCGTGACGGAACGTAGGAGGCGGGCTTGGTGTCGTGGGCGGTGTCGGCCGGCGCCCCGTTGCGCCGCAGGCTCGCGATCAGCGGGTGGCTGAGCACGTCGTTCGCGAGCCCAGTCCCATCCGGGTCGTTGAGGAGATTGCGGATGCCCTCCTCCAGGTTCTTCGCGCGCAGCTTGAACGCGCGAGAGATCAGCTCGCTGATGCCCGACGCGATCAGCGCCAAGGTCGCAAAGACGAACGTCAGCCCGATCACGACATCGAGCGCCGGCAGACCGCCTAGGTCTGGCATGTGAACCCCCAATTCCCCTGTAGCGAACCCTCCGGGGGGCGAGTCTCTACCAGAGTTGCCCTACTGTCAAATATTCGCCGTCCAGAGTCGTACGTAGTTACCCGAAAAGTCGCGGGTCGTTGGTGATCACCGCGTCGACACCAAGCGCCTCCAGCCGGGCGATCTTCGCCGCGTCGTCAACGGTCCAGACGTAGAGCTGGCCGCCAGCGGCGTGGATGCGCTTGACGAGCTGGCGGGTGACGAGAACGTAGTGCGACATCAGCGCCTCGCAATGGCCCCGCCGTAGCGCCCGCTCAGCCTTCGCCGGTAGTCCCGAGCGCCACCAGGCGACGGCGGCATAGGCGGGGTACTTGAGGACCCGGTGGTCGCGGAGGTCATGTCGCACGCGTGGCACCGACAGCCCGCGTCGCACATCGGGATCGAGCTCGCGGACGAGGTCCAGGCTCTCCTGGTAGTTCGAGGAGATCAGCGACCGCTTAAGCAGGCCACGCTCGCGTAGCCCCTCAACGACCTCGCGCTCGTAGCCGGGGATCTTCAGGTCGACGTCGAGCTCGACGCCGTTGTAGGCCTCGGCCGCGAAGTGGTCGAGGCCCTGCTCGAGCGTCAGCGGGGTGCGGCTCGTCGCGTCCTCGGGGTCGTGTGCGAGCACCAGCGTGCCGTCGGGCAGCGGCATCACGTCGAACTCGATCATGTCGACACCGAGCTCGAGCGCCGCTTCGAAGCTCGCCTCAGTGTTGCCCGGCGCGACGTGGTCGGCGCCCTTGTGTCCAACTCGGATCAGCCCTGGCATGTCGGACACCAGTATGTAGTGCGATTGTCGTCACCCTGTCCGCGGGCGAGAATCGCCGTGGCGCAGACGCGGCAGGGCAGGCCGGCGCGGTCGTAGACCCAGGTGCCGGCGCGACGGTCGCGGTCGTCGGGGCGGCGCGCGTCGCGCCGTGGAGTGCGGGTCGCCGTCTCGGCGCGATAGGTGACGATCGGGCCGCCGCGCCGCGCCGACGCTCGGATCTCTGGCCGGATTGCGCGGGCGATCGCTCGCAGCTCGTCGTCGGATACGTCGGCCGCGCGCCGCCACGGGTCGATGCGCGCCATGAAGCAGCCCTCCGACTTCCAGATGTTCCCGATGCCGGCCACGTTTCGCTGGTCGAGCAGCGCCTCGCCGATCGCGCGGGTCTGGTCGTCCTCGCGGATGCGGGCGAGGTAGGCATCCTCGTCGAACTCGTCGAACTCGTCGGCAACGATGTCAGGCCCGAGCCCGGCGAGCAGCTGATCGAAGCGGGTGCGCGAGTCGGTCATCAGCTCGAGCACCGGACCGTCGAACTGGACGACGTCGTGGGCCGCGGTGCGGATGACCAACCAGGCGCGATGGGCGCCGCGCGTCCAGCGCCGGCCGCGTTCGTAGACGCCCCACTTGCCGCCCATCCGCAGGTGCGAGTGCAGCGTCAGGTCGCCTTCGAAGCGCACGAACAGATGCTTCCCGCGAGCGTCGACCGAGCGAACGGCGCGTCCCGCCAGCTGCTCCGGCCAGCGGTCCATCCGATGCCGCGGATGCGGCGTCTCGATCTCGAGGATCTCTTGTCCTACAAGTGCGCCGCCAACCCGCAGCGCCGCATTGTGAATCGTGTCGCCCTCGGGCATCGCAATGATCGTAGGCGCCCTGTTCCGTGGAGATGTGTCGGCTGTAACCGGAGTGCTGTCACCTGTGCGTCAAGGTCCCTCAGGATCGGCCTCGTGGAGTTCGAGGCAAGTCCAATCACCGCCTTCCTGGAGGCATCGGCCACTGCCGTAGGCGTTGGCATGGTGCTGGGTGGGTTTGCGACCGGTTTGGTCGGTGTGCTCTGCGGAACGTCGCGGGACGTGCTCGAACTTCAGGTGCTCAAGGTCGGGTATCTGTTCGCCGCGCTCTGCCTAGTCATACGCTTGGCCGACATCGCCATAGCATATGGACTGTTAGGATATGTGCTGTGAGTTTGCGGAACGAGAACATCGGATTGGTAGTAGGCATAGCGATCGTGATCATCGGATTGTTCCTAACTGGCGGTGTGCCCAATGAGCTTGAAGGGGCATTGATCGCGATCCTGGGGTTAGGTGCGGCTCTGTGGCTGAGTACCTATCTCAACTTGCGCGACGGGACCTACAGCCGGTCATCGCGACGTTAGCTACCTGCTCTCAGGCGCTGAGGGTCAGGCGGCGGGGGCCTTGGGTGAAGCCGGCGTCGATCAGGAGGGGCTCGAAGACCGAACCGACGACGGGCTCGCCGTCGAAGCGTTCGAGGGCGAGGCGCTTGATGCGGCCGCGGCGGACGTGGTCGGCGAGCGCTTGGAGGGCTTCGGCGAGCCAGGGGGCTGGTGTGCCATCGGGCTGGAATGGGTCTTGGAGGGTGATCAGGCCCTTGCCGGAGCGCTCGGCGTAGAGGACCGGCTCGGCGTCGAGGGTGACGACGTGGGCGCCGGCGACGCGGGCGGCGCGGCGGTTGTCGTCGCGCTTTGGCCACGGGAGCGTCGCGCCGAACGGGTTGGCCGGGTCGGTGGCGGCGAGGACGAGCGGGCCGGCGGGCTCGTCTGCGCGTAGACCGCGCAGGCGCTCGATCGCCGCGGGCAGGGCGAACTGGGCGCCGCCGAGGCCCTCGACGAAGTAGCCGCGGCGGGCCGTGCCGAGCGTCTCGAGGTTGGCGAACTCGCTGTAGAGCGATGAGAACCCGCCAGGGATGCCCTCGGCGAGCACGGTCTCGCGCGTCACGATCCCGTAGCGCTCGAGCAGCAGCTCGGCCTGGGCGCGCAGGCGCGGGCCGTGCGCGGGCGGGTCGCGGAAGAGTTTGGCGGTCAGCGACCAGCGGCCCTGGACCTGGGGTGCCCCTGGGCGGCGGCGGGCGAAGCGGCGCGAGGCCTCGCGGCGGGCGTTGGCGAGCGAGAGGCGCGGCGCGCGCAGTGGGGCGAAGGCGTCGTTGGTCACCTCGCCCGCCCAGACGAGATCCCAGAGGGCCTCCTGGAGGCTGGCGGGGTCGGGGGCAAGGCCGCCGCTCGACGGGTCGCTGCCCGTTCCGCCACCCGCCGAGGCTGAGCTGCCGTTCTCCGGCGCGGCGCCCGTAGGAAGCCGAACGTCCGCGATCAAATCCGTCCAGAAGGCGGCGCCGCTGGCGAGCCGCGAGCGGATCGCGTTGTGGACGGCGCCGGCCGGTGCATCGCCCTTGAACGGCGGTGGGCCGAGCCAGCGGACGTCGTCGCGGAAGTAGAGGGCGACCTTGCCGGTGTTGCGGCCGAGCGGGCCGGCGCCGACCCAGACGACCTCGCCGCCGGCGCAGAGCTGGTCGAGCCAGGCGGGCGAGTAGGCGCCGGTGCGGCGCGGCAGGACGTCCTGCTCCCAGACCGCGGGCGCCAGCGCGAGCCCCTGCAGCGGCACCAGCATCTCGCGCAGCCGGTCTGGCCCCGCTCCTGAAGCGGGTGACGTATCGACGCCCTGCCAGGCGGGCAGGAAGCGGGCGAGCGCCTGCTGCTCGGCCGGCTCGACCTCCTTGCGCAGCGAGGCGAGCGAGGCGCGGCGCAGGCGGCGCAGAACCTCGGGGTCGCACCACTCGCGCTCGCTGCCGCCGGGGCGCAGCTCGCCGCGGATCAGGGTGCCGGCGCCCTCGAGCGCCTTCAGCACCGCGGTCGGATCAACGACGTAACAGTCTTGTAGCTCGCGAGTGGTAAACGGGCCGTGGGTGCGGGCGTAGCGGCGGACCAGTCGCTCGAACGGTGCCTCGACGCTCTCCAGAAAGGCGTCGGGCAGACCGCCGGGCGGCACCGCCCCGAAGGCGTCGCGGTAGAGACCGGCATCCTCGGCTGCGATCCAGCGCTCCTCGCCGCCGATCCGCATCTCGATCGCGCGGCGCTCGCGGCCTAGGTCGATCAGTATCCGTTCGGCGGAGACCGCGCCGAGGCAACGCTGCTGGGCCTCGGCGACGGTCAGGTCGCCGACCCCGCGCAACACATCGTGGAGCGCGTCGGAGTTCGCGGCCTGGGTGCGCTCCGAGAGGTGTTGGAGATCCGCCTCGACCTCTGCCAGTGCGGCCGGATCGATCAGCTCGCGCAGCTCCTCCTGGCCGAGCAGCTCGCGCAGCAGGTCGCGGTCGAGCGACAGCGCCGCCGCGCGTCGCTCGGCGTTCGGAGCGTCGCCCTCATACATGTAGGTCGCGACGTAGTCGAACAGCAGCGACGAGGCAAACGGCGAGGCGCGCTGGGTCTCGACCTCGACCAGCGACAGCTCGCGCGTGTGAAGCCCGCGCAACAGCTGCTCCAGGCCGGGCAGGTCGAGCACGTCGCGCAGGCACTCGCGGTAGGTCTCGAGCACGATCGGGAACTGGCCGTAGCGCTTCGCGACCTCGAGCAGCGACTGCGCCTTCAGCCGCTGCTGCCAGAGCGGCGTGCGCTTGCCCGGGTAGGCGCGCGGCAGCAGCAGCGCGCGAGCGGCGTTCTCGCGGAAGCGGGCGCCGTAGAGGGCGGAGGCCGACAGCTCGCCGACGATCAGGTCCTCGACGGCGTCGGGCTCGACCAGAACCAGGTCGGCGCTCGGCGGCTCGTCGGCGTCGGGGAGGTGGACGATGATCCCGTCGTCGGACCAGATCGCGTCGGACTCGAGTCCGAACTCGTCGCGGATGCGGGCCGACAGCGCGAGCGCCCAGGCCGAGTGGACGCGGCCACCGAAGGGAGAGAGAACGCAGAGCCGCCAGTCGCCGATCTCGTCGCGGAAGCGCTCGACGACGATCGTGCGGTCCGACGGCACGACGCGCGTGGCCTCCTGCTGCTCGCGCAGGTAGGCGATCAGGTTCTTGGCGGCGCGCTCGTCGAGGTCGTAGCCGGCGTCGATCAGCTCGGCCGGCTCGCGGTCGACCGCCCAGCGCGAGAACTCGCCGATCGCCCGGCCCAGCTCGGCGGGGCGGCCGATCCCGTCGCCCTTCCAGAACGGGATCGCTCCGGGGGCGCCGGGGGCGGGCGTGACGATCACGCGGTCACGGGTGATCTCCTCGATCCGCCAGGTCGACGCGCCGAGCAGGAAGGTCTGGCCGGGGCGGGCCTCGTAGACCATCTCCTCGTCGAGCTCGCCGACGCGACGGCCGTCGGGCAGGTGAACGCCATATAGGCCGCGGTCAGGGATCGTGCCCGCGTTGGTGATCGCGAGCTGGCGCGCGCCCTTGCGCGCGCGGATCGTGTCGGCGACGCGGTCCCAGACGATCCGCGGCCGCAGCTCGGAAAACTCCTCGGACGGGTAGCGGCCGTCGAGCATGTCGAGCACCTGGTTCAGCAGCTCGCGCGGCAGGTCGGAGTAGGGGTAGGCACGCCGGACGAGCTCATGCAGCTCGGGAACACTCCACTCCTCGCCGCCGGAGCCGTCGTCGGCCGCCGTAGTCGTGGCCTTGCCGTCGTCGGCGATCGGCGGCGACGCGACGAGTGCGACGATCTGCTGGGCGAGCACGTCGAGCGGGTTGCGCGGGATCACCGTCGTCTCGATCTCCGCCGCGCGCATCCGCTTCGCGACGACCGTGCACTCAAGCAGGTCGGCGCGGAACTTCGGGAAGATCCGCCCCTTCGAGACGTCGCCGACGTTGTGGCCGGCGCGGCCGATCCGCTGCAGGCCCGCGGTGACCGACTTCGGCGACTCGACTTGCAGCACGAGGTCGACGGCGCCCATGTCGATGCCCAGCTCGAGCGACGACGTCGCGACCAGGCAGGGCAGGTTGCCCGACTTCAGCATGTCCTCGACGATCAGCCGCTCCTCGCGCGCGAGCGAGCCGTGGTGGGCGCGGGCGATATCGGCCGGCGCTCCGTCCTCGCCCGCGAGCTCGTTGAGGCGGACGGCGAGTCGCTCGGCGGCACGGCGGGCGTTGACGAAGATGATCGTGGAGGTGTGCGACTGGACCAGCTCGAGCAGCTCGGGGTAGATCGCGGGCCAGATCGAGCGGCGTGTGGCGGCGTTCGGATCGTCACCGAAGCCCGTGCCGGCGAGCGGGTCGGCTCCGGCGCCGATCAGGTCGCCGCCGCCGGCCGCGGTGCCCTGACCGCCAACCGCCGGGTCGGTCACGTCGTGCGCTCCCGGCTCGCGCATGTCGTCGACCGGCACCTGGATCTTCAGATCGAGCGGCTTGCGCACGCCGGTGTCGACGATCTTGCAGTTGCGCCCCGTCCCGACCAGGAACCGGCCGACCTCCTCGAGCGGGCGCTGGGTCGCCGACAGGCCAATCCGCTGGATGCCGGGCGCGGCCGGGTCTCCTCCGCGCGCCAGGTGGTCGAGCCGCTCGAGCGTCAGCGCCAGGTGCGCGCCGCGCTTGGTCTGGGCGACCGCGTGGATCTCGTCGACGATTGCCCACTGCACGCCGGTCAAGAACTCGCGCGCCCGTGAGGTCAACATCAGGTAGAGCGACTCCGGCGTCGTGATCAGCACGTCCGGCGGCGTGCGCAGCATCGCCTGGCGCTCCTTCTGCGGCGTGTCGCCGGTGCGGATAGCGACCGTGACATCACCGCCGATCCCCTTCAGCGGCCCGCGCAGGTTCTTCTCGACGTCGTAGGAGAGCGCCTTCAGCGGCGAGACATAGACGAGGCGGGTGCGCCGCTCCCCCTCGGGAAGCGGGTTCGCGACCAGTCGATCAAGGCCCCAAAGGAACGCCGCAAGCGTCTTGCCGGAGCCGGTCGGCGCCGATACCAGGACGTTCTCGCCGCCGGCGATCGCCGGCCACGCCTGCTCCTGCGCGGCCGTCGGCGCCTCGAACGAGCGCGCGAACCAGTCAGCTACCTGGGGAGTGAACGATGCGAGCGGGTCCGAAGGCATAGAACCTTCGAGCGTACCGCGCGCTGATGGTGGGCCTACAAGCCGATCGGGTGCGTGGCGACGAAGCCGCGCGGCGAGCGCATCTGGGCGGTCCAGCGCGAGCCGCCGAGGCCGCGGGCGCTGGTGTCGAAGCGCAAGCCGGCGATCACCATGTAGACGTGGCCGCCGTGCGCGCGGATCGTGATCCAGCGGCCGGGGCCGCGGCGGCCCCAAGACATGAAGCCGGTCGACGCCATCGCGCTGGTCATTAGGCGACCGCCGCGCAGCGCGTAGCTGACTGAGCCGGAGCAGTCGTAGCCGCTGTCGTTGAGCAGCGCATGACCGCCGCCCCACTTGTAGGGCTTCTTGGCGATCCTGTTGCCGGCGCGGATCGCGGCCTGGACCTTGGCGGGCGCGTTGGCCGGCGGGATCGCGAGGCCGGTGGCGGTCAGCGTCGCCTTAGCGCCTGGCGCCGTCAGCTTGCTCAGCGGCGTGCCGGCGACGGCTCCGCCGCCATTGGTCGCGCTGGTGTTCGCGGCGGCGCTCGCGCTCGGCGCTAGGCCAACGAACGCCACAGCCGCGAGCAGCGCCACGGCTACGGCGGTGGCCACGCGATCGACGCGGCGAATCAAGGCTTTGGACATCGGTGAGCTTGGTCCTCTCTTTTCGCGCCTGCGGGGTTAGCTGACGGACTCGCGCTAAGAGAGCTGCGCTACACCGGACTTCCGGCGATTCGCCCCAGGGCCCAGGGACCCAAGTGGTTCCCCCGCTCCCCCACCGATGACGGCGGGAGACTCGGCTATGTGCTCTGAACTGCTTCGACACCGTACGGCATCGACCTGTCGGAGTCAGAGCACCGTAAGGCATCAGAAGTTGCGGAGTGTGACGGTGGACACATTCGAAGGTCTGCTATCCCCAAGGCATGAACACGCCACCGATCGTTTCGCCGCAGCAGTGGGACGCCGCCCGCCAGGAGCTGCTGGTCAAGGAGAAGGAGCTGACCCGCGCCCGCGACGCACTGGCCGCCGAGCGCCGCCGGATGCCGCGCATGGCCGTCGAGAAGCAGTACCGCTTCGAGGGCCCGGACGGCTCGGCCAGCCTGCTCGACCTGTTCGACGGCCGCCGCCAGCTGATCGTCTACCGCTTCTTCTACGAGCCCGGCGTCGGGGGCTGGCCGGAGCGCGGCTGCGGCGGTTGCTCCTTCCTCGCCGACCAGGTCGCCCACCTCGCTCACCTCAACGCGCGCGACACCACGCTCGCGTTCGTCTCGCGCGCGCCGCAGCCGGACATCGAGCGCTGGAAGACGCGGATGGGCTGGGATATCCCGTGGTACACGCTCACCGACGACTTCGACGCCGACTTCGGCGTCGCCGAGTGGCACGGCACCAACGCCTTCATCCGCGAGGGCGACAGCATCTTCCGGACCTACTTCGTCGACAGCCGCGGCGACGAGGCGATGGGCAGCACCTGGAGCTACCTCGACCTGACCGCGCTCGGGCGTCAGGAGGAGTGGGAGGATTCGCCGGAGGGCTACCCGCAGACCGTGCCCTACCAGTGGTGGAACCTCCACGACGAGTACGGAAAGGACTCCGCGCGCAGCTAGAGGCCGGCGAGCTCGCGGGAGCGCGCGAAGACGGCGTCGGTCATCGGCTCGGTCAGGCGGCCGGTGAAGGTGTTCTGCTGGCTCGGGTGGTAGCAGCCGATCAGCGTGCGGTCGTCCGGGAGCTCGGCCTCGGCGCCATGGCCGAACTTCGGCTTTGGACGTACGGGGCCCGCTAGGCGCAGCGCGGCGTCCCAGGCGATCCCGCCGAGCGCGACGATCACCCTGACCGGCAGCAGCTCCAGCTCCTCGGCGGCATATGGGAGGCAGTTGTCGCGCTCTTCCGGCAGTGGCTTGTTCGCCGGCGGCGCGCAACGAACGGCGGCGGCGATGAAGGCTCCAGTCAGGCGCAGCCCGTCGTCGCGGTGGACCGACGTTGGCTGATTGGCGAACCCCGTTCGGTGCAGCGAGGCGAACAGCCAGTCGCCTGAGCGGTCGCCGGTGAAGACGCGGCCGGTGCGGTTGCCGCCGTGGGCGGCCGGGGCCAGGCCGAGGATGTAGACGCGCGCCGCTGGATCGCCGAACCCCGGGAGCGGCCGGCCCCAGTACTCCTCGTCGCGGAACGCCGCCCGCTTCTCGCGCGCGACCAGCTCGCGCCACTCGACCAGCCGCGGGCAGCGACGGCAGGCGACAACCCGCCGCTCGAGCTCCGCTAGGCCTTCAGCTTGCGACCGCTGGTGAACAGCCATTGCGCCCAGAGGTAGCAGGGGATCGCGAGCGCGGCGGTGACGCCCAGTGAGAGCCAGATCGACACGTCGGCGGTTCCAAGGAACCCGTAGCGGATCGCCTGCAACATGTAGAAGATCGGGTTGAAGTGGGACAGCTCCTCCCAGGGCGAGCCGAGCATGTCGACCGAGTAGAAGACGCCGCCGACGAAGGTCAGTGGCAGGATCACGATGTTCTGGATGAACGTCGTGTGATCCCAGCTCTCTGCGTAGATGCCGACGACCGTGCCGAGCGAGGCGAAGCCGAGCAGCGCCAGCGCGACGGCGAGCAGCAAGATCGCCGGCTGCTCGACTGGGACGCCGGTGATCGGCAGCGCCAGCGCGAGCAGCGCGACGGCGATCGCGAAGCCGCGGAAGACGCCGCCGATGACGTAGCCGGCGGTCATCTGCCAGGGGTGCATCGGCGCCGACAGGACGTCGTTGATGAAGCGGTCGGAGCGGCCCTGGTAGATCGTCGAGGCGTTGTTCGCGTAGGCCGCCTGGACCATCGCCATCGCGATCAGACCCGGGACGATGAAGATCTCGTAGTCGAAACCGTCGACCTGCTTGATCCGTCCGCCGAGCGACAGTCCGAAGACGAGGATGAACAGGAACGACGAGACGACCGAGGCGAGGATCGTCTGCGTCCAGAGCTTCGAGACGCGCAGCACCTCGCGGCGCGCCAGCCAGCCCATGCTGCGGTTGCCGTTCACGTGCCAGCCCCCATCGCCTTGACGTAGACGTCGGCGAGCGTCCCGGCGCCGTAGTGCTCGCGCAGACCGTCGGCGCTATCTCGCGCGATCAGGTGGCCGTCGCGGATCAGCGCGATCTCCTCGCAGAGCTCCTCGGCCTCCTCGAGGTAGTGGGTGGTCAGCAGGATCGTCGTGCCCTCCGAGTGCAGCTGGCGGATGTAGCGCCACAGCTCGAGCCGCAGCTCGAAGTCGACGCCCGCGGTCGGCTCGTCGAGGATCACCAGCCGCGGGCGGTGCATCAGCGCGCGGGCGAGCAGCAAGCGGCGGCGCTGGCCGCCGGACAGCTTCGGCGTGCGCACGCCGCGCTTGGCGCCGAGGTCGAAGGCGTCGATCATCTCGTCTGCGCGCGTCTCGGCCTCGTCGCCCGTCATCCCGAAGTAGCCGCCGTGGTAGATCAGCGTCTCCCTGACCGATAGGAAGCGGTCGAGGTTGATGTCCTGCTCCGCGAGGCCGGTCCAGCTGCGCGCCTGCAGCGACTTCGCCGGCTCGCCGAAGATCAGCACCTCGCCCTCGGTCACGCGGATCAGGTTGCAGATTGCGCTGATCAGGGTCGTCTTGCCGGCGCCGTTGGGGCCGAGCAGACCGAAGAAGGCGCCGTCGTGGACCTCGAGGTCGAAGCCCTCGACGGCGAGCGTGCCGTCGTCGTAGCGCTTGGTCAGGCCACGCACTTCCAGCGCGGGCGGGGCGGGGGTACTCACTTACGAAAGGTTACTGGCCGGTCAGCGCGCGGCCGTACTGGCGCTCGTAGTACTCGCGGTACTCGCCGGAGCGGATTGGCTCCCACCAATCGGTGTTGTCGCGGTACCAGGCGACGGTGCGGTCGAGGCCCTCGGTGAAGTGGACCTGGGCCTCCCAGCCGAGCGCGCGCACCTTGTCGGAGGCGAGCGAGTAGCGCCGGTCGTGGCCGGGGCGGTCGGTGACGTACTCCATCAGCGACTCGTCCTTGCCGGTGAGCTCGATGATCCGCTTGACGACCTGGATGTTCTCGCACTCGTCGGGGCCGCCGACGTTGTAGGCCTCGCCCGGGGCGCCCTTCTCCAGCACCAGGTGGATCGCGCGGGCGAAGTCCTCGACGTAGAGCCAGTTACGCACCTGGCGGCCGTCGCCGTAGACGGGGAGCGAGTCGCCGTGCAGCGCGTTTAACGTCATCAGCGGGATCAGCTTCTCGGGGTACTGGCGCGGGCCGTAGTTGTTCGAGCCGCGGCAGATCACGGCCTCGATGCCGTGGGTGTGGACGTGCGCCGTCACCAGCAGGTCGCCGGCGGCCTTGGTAGCGCTGTAGGGCGAGGAGGGGTTGAGCGGCGAGATCTCGGTGAACGAGCCAGAGTCGATCGAGCCGTAGACCTCGTCGGTCGAGACCTGGAGGTAGCGGTCGACGCCGAGCTCACGGGCGGCGTCGAGCAGCACGCTCGTCCCGATCACGTGTGTGGTGACGAACGGGTCCTGGCCGGCGATCGAGCGGTCGACGTGCGACTCGGCGGCGAAGTTGACGACTGCGTCGGCGCCGTCCATCGCCTCGCGGACCTTCTCTGGGTCCTCGATCCCGCCGTGGACGAAACGGTGCGCGACGCTTTCGAGGTTCTCGCGCCGGCCGGCGTAGGTCAGCTTGTCGAGGATCGTCAGCTCGTGGCCGGCGTCGGCCGCGATTCGCGCGTAGGTCGAGCCGATGAACCCGGCGGCGCCAGTGACGAGCAGCTTCATGGCGGGCGACCTTACCGGGACTTCTTCTCGGCCAGATAGGAGCGCAGGCCGTCGCGCCAGTCCGGCAGGCGGATCGGCCGCGGCCACTCGCTGTCGAGCACCGAGTAGGCGGGCCGGGGCGCAGGGCGGGGGAACTCGTCGGTCGTAACTGGCGTCACCTCGCAGTTGACGCCGGCGCGGGCGAAGATCTCGCGCGCGAACTCGTACCAGGAGCAGTGCCCGTCACCGGTCATGTGGTGGACTCCGTAGTCCTCGGTCGTGGCGAGCCGCAGCAGGCCGTCGGCGAGGTGGGCGGTGTAGGTCGGCGAGCCGAACTGGTCGTGGACGACCCGGACCTCGCCGCGCACTGCCAGGCCGAGCATCGTCTCGACGAAGTTGCTTCCCCCGGTCCCGAACAGCCACGACGTGCGGACGACGAAGCTGCGCGGGTTTGCCGCCGCCGCCTCGATCTCGCCGACCAGCTTGGTCCGCCCGTAGGCCGACAGCGGGTTGGTCTGGTCGGACTCGACGTACGGCCGCTCGCCGGTCCCGTCGAAGACGTAGTCGGTCGACGGCAGTACGACCGCCGCCCCGACGCTCGCCGCGGCCGCCGCCACGTTGCGCGCCGCGTCCGCGTTCAGCTTCAGCGCCTCCTGCTCGGCGGACTCCGCTCCGTCCACGTCCGTCCACGCCGCGCAGTTGATCGCCACGTCCGGGCGCAGCTCGCCGAACATTCGCTCCACCGCGCCCGCATCCGTCACGTCGAGCGCCGCCCGGTCGAGCGCGATCGCCTCGTGCCCTGACAGCTCGGCCACCCGCCGCACGTCCTGCCCGAGCATCCCGGCCGCCCCTGTAATCAGCACCTTCACGAGGCGAGGAATATCAGTTGCGCTCGAACGCCCGGCTGAGCTCTGCGAAGCGAAGCGCGCGCGGATCGTCGGAGCCGATGATCCGATCGAGCCAGTCAGCGACCTCCGAGCGATCGGCATCGAGCGCGCCGACGAGGATCTGCTCGATGTCGAGCCAGTCCTTGCGGCGGTTGAAGATCACCTTGCAGGTGAGTAGGTGCTCGGGGGCGAGGATCGGGATTGGCTTCCCGCCGAGCTCTGCGCGCCGCGCCGCCTTCCGCATCGCCGTGTGGAGCTCGTGGTAGGCGTAGAAGAGGTCGACTGGGTTGTTTCCCCAGGCGAGGCGGCACTGTCCGTCACGCTCTACCCGATCGACTGGAACATCGCCCGTCACCCCGAGAGTGCTCAGTGCGGCGAGTACCTCGTCGTGCCGCTGGGGCTCGAGAAAGATGTTCACGTCGACGTCGATAGTTGCTCGCGGCTCAGCGTAGGACGCGAGCGCGAGGGCGCCGCCGAAAGCGTGGCTGATTCGCGCCTCTGTGAGGTTGGCGTGGATGGCCACGACCTTCTCGGGGAGCGTGAGATCGGTCATGCGGCGTGACCAAGACGGGGAAAGCTCAAGGGCTCGCCGGTCCTCCGGCCGCTCGGGAAGTGGTCGGCGAGGTGGAGGAGGTCGTCGAGGGTGTTGCCACGCTCGACAGGGGTTCGGGTCAGCCAGGCGGCGCTGGCACGCGCGTTGTCGAGTTCCTCGATCAGGGGCACGCCTGCCTCTGCGCGCGCCTCCTGCCAGGTTCTGCGCGTCGCGCCGAGTCGCGCCGGCGGCCCCTCCTGGAGGGCGTTGATCAACAGCGCTCGCAGGATGGGATGGGGCTCGTGTCCGTCGGCGAGCTCGCGCAGCAGATCGCCGGCGGCGCGGTCGGCGGTGACGAGATCTACGGGTGCGCCAGCTCGGTGAGCGGCATCGCGGACGTCCTCTTTGCTCAGGGGCTTTGCGGCACGTGCCTGGGCGCGCTCGATCACGTCGTCTGAGAGCGTGCGGAACGAAGCGAGGGTGCGACTGCGCGGCCCGTCGGGGGTCGAGATCGACTCCCTGATCTCCCAGTTCCCATTCTTGCGTGTGGTTACGTAGGCCATAGTGGGCAGTATACCCACTATTCTGTTCGCGCCTGCGAGCATGCACATATGCAGGCTAGCGGTCGTGCCGCCGAACCGAATGGCTGCTGTCTATGGTGGGCCGGGTGCGTCGAGGGCTGATTGCCGGGGCCGTGGTGGCCTGCCTTGTGCTGCCGGCGGGCGCGGTCGCGCAGACGCAGGAGCCGTGGGCGGCGCAGTTGCAGCCGCCGTTGCCGTCGCCGGTGGTGGCCGGGGATTGGCCGGACCCGGATGTGACGCTGGTCGATGGGAGTTACTACGCGGTGGCGACCAGCGGGGGGTGGTCGCCGACGTTCCGAATTTTGCGGTCGACGGACCTGCGCTCGTGGTCGATCGGCGGGTCGGTGTTCCGGCGGACGCCGGGCTGGGCCGCGGGCTCGTTCTGGGCGCCGGAGCTGGCGGAGCTGCCGAGCGGTGGCTACGCGCTCTTCTACAGCGCGATGCCGAAGCGGGCGTGGCGGACGCGCGCTGATGGAACGACTGCGCTTGATCGCGGAAAGCGCGCACGACCCTGGTACTGCCTCGGCGTTGCGACGGCGCCGTCGCCGCTCGGGCCGTGGCGCGACCTCGGCCGTCCGCTGCGCTGCACGCCGCGCGGGACGATCGACCCGACGCCGGTCGTCGATGGCGACGATCTCTATCTCATCTATAAGGAGGACGGCAACGCCTTCGGCAAGCCGACGCCGATCCTGTTGCAGCGCCTGCGCGCCGACGGCCGCCGCCTGCTCGGCGCGCCGCGCGAGCTGCTGCGCAACCGGCGGGGGAGCTGGGAGGCGAAGGTAATCGAGGCGCCGTCACTGGTTAAGCGCGACGGCTGGTGGCAGATGCTCTACTCGGGTGCGCTTTGCTGCTCGAGGGACTGCGCCTACGCGGTCGGCGCCGCCCGCGCCCGCACGCTCGCCGGGCCCTGGCAACGCTACTCCGGCAACCCGATCCTGCGCTCCGGCAACGGCTGGCGCTGTCCCGGCCACGTCTCGATCGTCGGCGACCACGTCGCCTTCCACGCCTACCGCTCCGGTACGGGGATCCTCGCCGGGCGGCAGCTGCAAATAGCGCCGCTGATCTGGCGGGCTGATGGCTGGCCGTCGATCGGCGACGGGCGGCCGCTACCGCTAGCGGCCGGTGCGCTGCCGACCGCGTTCGACGACACATTCGCGGGGCCGGGGTTGGCACCGGAGTGGGAGTGGCCGATCGACCCGACACCGCGGGTGAGGGTCGGCGGGGGGCTGCGGCTGACTGCCGCCCGGACGGCGGGGACGGTGTTCGACGCCGGGACGGTTGCGCGGCGGCTGGGCAGCGACGACTACAGCGCGACGGCGGTGGTCGATCGGGGATCGGTGAGCGGTGACGAGGTGGGCGGCATCGCCGTCGTCCGTGGCGGCCCGTTCGCCATCCGCGGCCAGGCGCTGGGGATCGGCATCGACAAGCGCGGCCTACGGATCTGGGAGCGCGATGGTGGTTACAAGGATCTTCGGCGTGCCGGCAAGCTCGTGGGCTCGCTGACCCACCTGCGGATCGACGCCGTCGGTCGTCGCTACCGCCTCTTGTTCAGCAATGACGGTCGTGCCTGGAAGGCGGTTCACACGTTCCGCAGGGGTCCGGTCGAGGAGACCGCCCGCGTCGCCCTCACCGTGGGCGGTGAGCGCGGCGCGAGCGCTCGATTCACCCGCGCGATGCTCGTGGAGCGTTAGGCCGCCGCTCGATGTCGGATTCGCATCGCCAGGACGGCTGAATCCTTCATCGGGCCTGGTGGGCGTCGAGCCGTCCGCGACCGATGAGGGATTTGCATCGCCGGGACGCCACAAACCATCATCTGGCGGGGTCAGACCTGGACGGTTTGGGGCGTGGCGCTCTCCGGCGCCTCGGCTGGCGCGGCGCGTGAGGCGCCGAGGGCGAGGGTGACGGCACCGGAGAGAAGGCCGGCGATGGCGGCGAAGAGGTAGGCGCGGTCGGCGGTGGCGAGGGTGTCGGCGAGCGTCTCGGGGTCGCCGACGATGGTGATCAGCAGGGCAGTGCCGAGGACGGCGCCGATCTGGCGGAAGGCGGCGTTGACGGCGCTGGCGGTGGCGAAACGGTTGTCGGGGATGTCGCGGACAGCGGCCGAGCCGAGCGTTGGGAAGGCCAGACCAATGCCGATCCCGGTCAGTGTGGCGCCCGGTAGCCAGACACCGAACCAGTCGGGCTCGGCGCCGGCGGAGCGCAGCACCATGACCCCGGCGGCAAAGAGGATCGCGCCCGGCACGATCACGGCACGGTGGCCGTAGCGGTCGGCGAGTTTGCCGGCCGGGCCGGCGGTGACGGTCGACCAGGCCGGGCCGGGCAGCGTCGCGAGGCCGGCCATCAGGACGCTGTAGCCCCAGACCGACGTCAGGAAGAGGACGTTGCCGAGCACGATCGAGAAGAAGGCGGCCGAGAACAGCAGCGTGCCGAGGTTGCCGATCCGGAACGCGCGGTCGGCGAACAGCTCGGGCTCGAGGATCGGCCGCGGATGGCGCGTGCTGCGCAGGACGACCCCTGCGATCAGCAGGGCGAACGCGGCGAAGCAGGCGAGCGTGGCGGGCGCGCCCCAGCCCCAATCGTTGCCCTCGATGATCCCGAGCGTGAGGACCGCCAAGCCGGCGGCGAGCATCGCCGCGCCCGGCAGATCCGGCAGCCGGCTGTCGCGCGGCGGGCGGGCGAGCAGCTTCTGACGGCCGAACCAGACGATCGCCACGCCAAGCGGCAGGTTGACCAGGAAGACCAATCGCCAGTCGTTGAGCTCGACGAGGGCGCCGCCGAGTGTCGGACCGATCGCCGCGGCAGCCGCGGCCGCCGCCCCCCACAGTCCCACACCAGCCGCCCGCCGCTCGGGCGGGAAGCTGTCGAGCACGATCGCCAGCGAGGCCGGCGCGATCAGCGCCGCGCCCATGCCCTGGAGGACACGCGCCGCGATCAGCGTCTCGAGCGACGGCGCGACCGCGCACAGCAGGCTCGCGATCGTGAAGCCAGCGACGCCAATCAGGAAGATCCGCTTGTGGCCGTAGCGGTCGGCGAGCCCCCCGGCCGGCACCAGCAGCGCCGCGATCACGACGAAGTAGCCATCCAGGACCCACGACAGCGCGTCGCGGTCTGCCCCCGAGAACGACTCGGAGATGTCCGGGAAGGCGATGTTGACGATCGTCGTGTCGAGGAACGCCAGGAACGCTCCGGCACAGGCGATCAGAACGGCACTTCTATGTCCACGGTCATACATCTTGCGGCGAGGGTACACTATGACCGTGGACATAGCCAAATCGAAGTCCAGCGACAAAGTCGCCAAGTCCCGTGACGGCCGCGATCGCCTGCTCGACGGCGCCGGCCGCCTACTCGCTGAGCGCGGCTACGCCGCCATGGAGCTCCGCGACGTTGCCGAGCGCGGCAAGGCCCCCCGCGGCTCGATCTACCACCACTTCCCTCGCGGCAAAGCACAGCTCGCCGCCGAGGCCGCCGCCCTCGACGGCGTCCGCACCCGCGACGTACTCGAGAAGTCGCTCGCCAACAACGGCGTCAAGGGCACCCTCCGCCTCTTCGCCGACTTCTTCCGCCGTCAGTCCGCCCGCCACCCCGAGCTGATCGGCTGCCCTGTCGCCGCCGCCGCCCTCGCCCACCCCGAGGATCCCGAGCTCGCCGCCGTAGCCACCGAGGCATTCACTTCCTGGGAGGCTCCGATCGCCGCCTCGCTCGAGAGCGAGGGCATCGCCCCCAAGGATGCCGCCGCATTTGCCGCCCTCACCGTCTCCACCATCGAGGGTGCACTCCTCCGTACCCGCGCCGCCGCCTCACACGAACCGCTCGACCTCGCTGTCTCCGGCCTCGAGACCGCCTACAACAACCTGACCCGCTAGAGGATCGAAATCTCCGCGTTGTCCCCGACCACGAACCGATAAGCCCGAGGAACCGCCGGCCCCCGCCCGATCACGACGTTGCGCCCAATCAGGCTTGCCTCGACCCGCGACTCCAGGTCCCGGATCGTCGACCCCTCCAGCACGATCGAGTGCTCCAGCTCGGCCCCGTCGATCGTCACGCCGTCGCCGATCGCCGTGTAAGGGCCGATGTAGGCATCGGTGATCGTGGTTCGGGCCCCGATGATTGCCGGGCCGCGGACGGTCGCTCGCTCGAGTCGCGCACCCTTCTCGATGTGGACGCGTCCCTCGACCTGGCAGTCGATCAGCTCGCCCTCATGGAGCTCCTCGATGTCGTCGAGGATCAGCCGGTTGGCCTCGAGCATGTCCTGGACCTGGCCAGTGTCCTTCCACCAGCCGTGGACGATGTGCGGGTCGACGCGGCGGCCGCCGTCGACGAGCCACTGGATCGCGTCGGTGATCTCGAGCTCGCCGCGCGGCGAAGGCTCGATCGCCCGTGCCGCTTCGAAGATCGACTGGGTGAACATGTAGACGCCGACAAGCGCGAGGTCGCTCTGCGGCTTGGCTGGCTTCTCGACCAGCCGCGAGACGCTGCCGTCGGTCAGCTCGGCGACGCCGTAATGCTCGGGGTCGGGCACGGGGGTGAGCAGGATCAGCGCGTCGGGCTGCTCGCTGGCAAAGGTCTGGGTCAGCTCGACGATCCCGTCGCGCAGCAGGTTGTCGCCGAGGTACATCACGAACGGCGAGTCGCCGAGGAACTCCTCGGCGGTCAGCACCGCATGGGCCAGTCCGAGCGGCTCGTCCTGCTCGATGTAGGTGATCCGCACACCGAAGTGCGAGCCGTCGCCGGCGACGGCCTGGATCTCGTCGCCGGTCTCCGGCGCGATGATGATCCCGACCTCCTCAATGCCGGCCGCGGCCATCGCCTCGATGCCGTAGAAGAGCACGGGCTTGTTCGCGACCGGAACGAGCTGTTTGGCGCTGGTGTGAGTGATCGGCCGCAGGCGAGTGCCCTTGCCGCCGGAGAGGATCAGGCCCTTCATTAGTAGGTGCCTCCGAGCTTGCGGTGGTCCCAGGTCACGACCCGGGAGGGGACGAAGCGCAGGCCGATGCGCTTCTGGGCCTGCGCCACGACCATGTCGCGGACCTCGGGCGCCAGCTCGCCGCCTGGTCCGTAGCGCTCGAACAGTGCCATCCCGTACGGGACGACGGCCTCGGACTCGTGTACGACCTCGACGTCGCACTCCATCATCACGCCGCGCAGGTCCTGGTACTGGATGCCGTCGTCGATCGAGATCGTGGCGTGCGGGTCGCGGTCGAGGTTCTTCGCCTTCTGGGACTGGGCGAACGTCCAGCCGCGCAGCACCGGGCCGCCCGCGCCGTCCTCGACGACGTACCAGAGCGGCATCATGTGCGGTCGCCCGTTCGGCCCGATCGTCGCGACCTGGACGATTCGCTGCTCGTCGAGGAACGCGCGCAGCTCGGCGCCGGTCATCCGGATCAGGTCACGCTTCGACGCCATCCGGCGGAACCGTACTAGCGCCCAGCGGAGGCGCGCAGACGGACCGGTCCTCCGGAGACGCTGCGCATCTAGCGGGAGCGAGGTCCGGTGAGCACCGCAGCACGGTTCACCGCGCCGGCCAAGGCGTCAGCCGCGGCCCGGACCGCCTCGCGCGCGTCCTCAGGCTCGAGGACGACGGCGTCGCCGGCCTCCTTGAGGATCTCGCGCGTTAGGTAGTCGTTGCCGCCGTAGGCGAGCTCGACGACGACGGCACCGTCCTTGAGCTCGTCGACGACGCGCTTGTCCTCCCGCGCCCAGCGGGCACGCTCCGGCGAGACCCATACCCGCGCCCGCGCCGACTTCGGCACCTCGCCGGTCGTCGGCCAGCTCTGCATCTCCGGCTCGACACCCTCGCGGCGCTCGAACGCCTCGTCGAGCACGTCGGCCGAGCGGATCCGGTCGAGACGGAACGAGCGCGTGTGGTCCTTCGCCGGCTCGAAGGCATGGACGTACCAGCCCTCGGCGCCGTTGAGCAACTGGTACGGCTCGATCGTCCGCTCGGTGAACTCGTTCTCGGCCTCCTTGTAGTGCTCGATTCGCAGCAGGCGCCGTTCGGCGATCGCGCCCGATACGACGCGTGCGATCTCGGAGTCGTCGCCCTTCGCCGAGGTGATCTGGAGGCCGTCGGCGGCCGGGTCGCGGCCGAGCGCGTCGACGATCTTGTCGCGCGCCGAGGCGAGCGAGCCCTCCGGCAGGTGCTCGCCGACGAGGTCGATCGCGGCGATCAGCGCCTTCGCCTCGAGCGGCAGCAGTCGCGCGGGCTGGGCGAAGTTGTCGCCATAGGGCTCCGGGTCGACCTCGATCTGGCCGCCCTGGATCTCGGCGTAGAGCACGTAGGAGCCGCCGCCGAAGTTGACGACGTTGAGCACGTCGATGTCCTGGCGCAGCTCCTGCTCCGATATCTGCAGTCGCTCGCAGAGCTCGCGCAGCTCGAGCTTGCTGTTCTCGCGTGCCGTGTCGATCAGGATGCCGGCGAGCGTGACCAGTCGCGCGAAGCGCTCTGGCCGGATGTGGGCCTCACGCTTGCCGGTGTCGTCGTCCTCGACGTCCTCCTGCGGACGGCGCTTCACCGCGGGTGCGAGCTCGGGCATCTCGGCGTGGCGCTCGGCGACCAGCTGCACTCGCTCCTGCGCCTGCTCGGCCAGCTCGGCTGGCTCGAGGATCCGCGCGCGCTCGCCGAGGCCGAGCACCCAGGCAATCAGCTGGCGCGAGTCGCCGTAGGGGGTCTCGAAGATCACACCGCCGTCGACGTCGTCCTCGACGACCTGGCCGACGTCCGGCCCGATGTGGCGGCGGACCAGCCACTCGACGCGATCCGACAGCCAGATCCGGGCGACGTTCTCGTTCTCGCTCAGCTGCCAGTCGGCGCGGTTGGCGTACTCGCGCGGGTCGAACTCCTCCGGACGCTGGAAGTCGTGCTCGGCCTTCGACGCGTAGCCGACCTTGCCGCGGATTCGCGACAGCCGGAAGACGCGGATGTCGTCGCGCTCGTGCGAATGGCCGACGAGGTAGAACTGACCGCCCTGGAAGAGCAGGTGGTACGGGTCGACCTTGCGCCGCTCCTCGGAATCGCGGCCGAGCGTGTAGTAGTCGAAGACGATCGTCTTGCGGCGGAAGATCGCGGTCTCGATCTTCGACAGCCGCTGCGATAGCTCGCGGCCGCCGGAGTCGGCGGTCATTGCCATGCGGACGGTCTGCTGGCCGGCGTCGGTCAGCGGCGACGGCTTGCCCCAGGAGAGCTGCTGCAGCGCGAGGCGCAGCGGCTCGGCGTAGGCGAACTCGCCGTCGAGCAGCGTCAGCGCGGTACGCAGGCCGCCGAGCTCGGTGTCGGAGAACTCGATCGTCGGCAGATAGAAGTTCTCCGGCGGCAGCGTGTAGGTCTCGGCCTCGTAGGAGCCCTCACTCGACTTCTCGACCTCGAGCTCGATGCCAAGCGACGCCAGCTCGGCGCGGTCGGCGTAGAAGCGCCGGTTGAACGCCTCGTCGCTGGTCATCTGCGCGTAGCCCTCGACGTCCTGCCGGATCTCGAGCGCCGAGACGGGCCGCTGCTCCGCCATCAGAAACGAGATCAGCGACAGCTGCCGGATGAGCTTCTCTGTGTCCTTCGCCATTGACGGGTGAGGATACGCGGGGCAGAGCGCCCGACGGGGCCGGGGGCAGGCGGATAGCGCAACTCAGCCCGCTATTTGCGGAGGTCCGCAACTGCGGCGCTTCTCCCGTGTCCATGAGTACGGTGTCTTGGGTGCGGGTTCTCAGTACGAGCATGTCCGCCCTGGCAGTCCTGATAGCGGGGCTAGCCGGGGCTAGTTCGGCGTCGGCCGGGTTCGTCCCCGCGCTCGGGTCGCCGTTCTCGTACGCCGCACCGACCAGTGCGCTGTCGGTTGGCGATGCGGACCGCAACGGCACTGTCGACGTCGCAGCTGGTGGGCTGACGCTACGGCGCGGCGCCGGCAGCGGGTTCCTCGGCAATCCGATCACGGTCGGAGCGGTTGGCGCCGTCGAGGGAGTCGCGTCGGGAGACCTCAACGGGGATGCGTGGCTCGACTATGCCGCGATCGCATCGGGCGGCGGTCCCGGCGATCCGCGGCGGCTGCTGCGCTTCCTCGCGGTTCCCGGCAACGGGTACATCCAGGAGACCGCTCTGAGCGATGCCGGCGACGCGACCGACGTCGTAGTGACGAACGTCAACGGCGACGGCCTGGCCGACTTGGTCGTGGTTCGGGCCGACGATGGCTCGAACGTGACGGTCGTGCTCAGTGGACTGCCGATCGTCGAGGACTACGAGTCCGGACTCGATGCGCCCGCTGATGTCGAGACGGGTGACCTGACCGGCGACGGACTGCCGGAGATCGTTGTCGCCGGCGATCAGGCGAGTGTGTCGGTGATGACGAACGAGGGCGGAGGGATGTTCGCTGACGGCGATCTCGAGCCGACCGGCGCGACCGGCGTTTCGCGGCGGATCGCGCTGACCCAGCTCAACGACGATGGCCGGCTCGACCTGCTCGCGACCGATAGCGGCGCGGGCGTACTGCTTGCGCTGCTCGGTGAGGGCGATGGGGGCCTTCAACCTTTGGGGCCGCGTTCGACCGGCCAGCCGTCCGCCGGGACCTCCGTCGCGGCCGGCGATGTCAACGGCGATGGCAGGACAGACGCGGTCACAGGTGGCGCCGGCAACGTCGCCGTACTGCACGGTGACGGCGGCGGTGGGCTGACGGCCGCGCCCGGCTCGCCGTTCTCGAGTGGGGCTGCCGCCAGCGACCCGATCGACGACCTCGTCGCGACCGACATGAACCGCGACGGCCAGCTCGATGTCGTGACGGCCAACCGCAACGGGTCGGTCTCGGTGATGCTCAACGACGAGACCGGGCTGCTTGGCGTCGCGCCGGCGAGCGTCGGCTTCGGCACGATGCTGCCCGCCACCGGCCTGCGCACCCGGACGGTCACGCTGCGCGCCAACCGCGGACGGCTGCGCATTACGCGGCTCGACCCTCAGGGGTCGAAGGTCTTCACCGTTCGCGACGGTGACTGCGTCGGGCGGACGCTGCTGCTCGGCCAGAGCTGCTCGCTGTCGGTGACGTTCAACGCGCCGCGCAAGGCGCGGCGCTATGAGGGACTGCTGTCGGTCGACGCGAACGCAGCCGCGGTCGTCGTGCCGCTGAGGGCCTCGACGCGCGCTCCGATCGTGCGCGGCGTGCGGTTGAAGCCGAAGCGCGTCGCGCCCGGTAAGCGACTCGACCTGCGCTATGGACTTTCGGAGGGAGCGTTGACGCGCGTGCTGACCGAGCGGGCGATGCCCGGCCGGCGGGTTGGCGGTCGCTGCGTCGCCCCGCGGCGCGGCAACCTGAAGTACCGGGCCTGCACGCGCTGGCAACGCATCGCCGGCGTCACCCGGCGCGATCTCGCCGGGCGCCATCGGATGCGCGTCGTCACGCGCGAGAAGTCACGCGGGTTTGGTCGTAAGCGTCGGCCTGGCGCGACCTACCCCGTCGGGACCTATCGGCTTAGCATCAGCGCGCTCGATCGCTTCCGCAACCGCTCGGACGAGCGGCGCGTGCAGTTCAAGATCCTCCGCCCAAGGGGATAGCGTTGTCGGCATGGGAGACGCAGCACTAGTCGCAGGTGGCGCCGGGGCGCTCGGTAGCGCAGTCGTCGCCGAGTTGCGCGGACGCGGCTGGGACGTCACCGTGCTCGATCGCCACGAGCACGCTGGCGAGCCGGACGCGCTACCGCCCGGCGATGGCGGCACGCTCGGCGCGCTGCACTACGTCCAAGCCGACCTGCTCGATCAGCAGTCGGCAGCGGCGGCCGTCGAGTCGGTCGATGGGCTGAAGGCGGTCGTCAACCTCGTCGGCGGCTTCGCAATGGGTCCGAAGGTCGGTGACTCTGACCTCGACGAGTTCGAGTTCATGCTGCGGCTCAACCTGTTCCCGGCGTTCAACCTCGCGCGCGCGGCGATGCCACGGCTCGTGGCAGCCGCCGGCGGCGCGTTCGTCTGCGTATCGGCGCGCGCCGCGCTCGAGCCGTTCGCCGGAGCCGCCGGCTACATCACCGCGAAGGCCGGCATCCTCGCCTTCATCCGCTCGCTCGACGCCGAGTACCGCGGCGATGGCGTACGCGCCAACGCGATCCTGCCGAGCGTGATCGACACGCCCGCCAACCGCGACTCGATGCCCAACTCGGACTGGTCGAAGTGGGTGCCGCCCGAGCAGATCGCCCGCGTGATCGCGTCGCTCTGCTCGGACGACTTTGCGCCCACCTCGGGCGCGGCCGTACCGGTGTACGGCCGCGCGTGAGTAGCTCGCCCTAACTACTTGACGCTGCTCTCACAAGCCGAGAGCGCCTGATCCTTGCCGGGCGCGCCGCTCGGGTACATGTCCTCGATGATCTTCTGGCAGACCTCGATGCCGGCCTGCTGAGCATCCTCGGCGTCGCCGGACCCGGCCTTGTCGCAGAGACCCTCGAGATCGGACTTGGTGTCTGAGGACAGCTGCGGGTAGGCGGTTACCGCCTTCTTGCAGCTCTCGACGGCTTGCTCGACGTTCTCAGGCACGACCGCGCCGCCGTTGTCGGCGTCCGTGTCGGTGCCGTCGGTGACCGTCTCGGTCTCCGTGTCAGTCACGACCTCGTCGTCAGTGACGACGTCGGTGTCGGTCACCGTCTCCGTCTGGGCCGCGGTGTCGCCGCTATCGCCCGAGTTGTCGTCGCCGCCGCAACCGGTGACGACGAAGCCCAGCACCAGCAGGGCCGCCATCAGGGTGATCAGTCGCTTGGTCATGCGTTCCTTCCATAGAGGGTCGGTTCAGGACGCTAACGGCGCTGGCGGCGTCGACTTAGGCCGGTCCGAAAGTTTGGAGACCTACGTCAGGGAAAGAAAAGGAGCATGGGAATTCTCAGCGATGACAAGCAGGCGGAGCGCGAGCAGCTGATCGAGATGCTGACCAAGGCCTACTGGATGGAGATCGAGACGGTGATGAGCTACACCGCGAGCTCGATCAATCCCGACGGCGTGCGGGCGCGCGAGGTGATCGACAGCCTCGAGCAGGACATCCAGGAGGAGCTCGGCCACTCGCAGCTGTTCGGCAAGCGGATCAAGGAGCTGTACGGCACCGTGCCGGGGTCGCTGGACTTCAAGGCCGTGCAGTCGTTCCTCCAGCCACCCGACGACAACATGGACATCGTCCATGTGATCAAAGGGGTGATCGAAGCCGAGAACGGCGGCATCGAGCACTACAACAAGATCATCGAGTTCGCGGATCAGCACGGTGACCCGGTCACCGCCGACATGGTCACGACGATCCTCGCCGACGAGGAGGGGCACAAGCGGCTCTTCGAGGGGTTCCTGCGCGAGTACGAGCGCGACGGGTGAGGCACCGTACTGTCGTTTGCGGATTGTGCAAAGGACCAGATGCGGGGGCGTAGACTCGACCGCGTGCCAGGCATGACGGTTCAAGGGCTGCTCGACTTCACGCGGCTCGGGCTGACGGTTCATGGGGGGCGAGAGGGCCTGGGCGGACCCGTGCGCTGGGCGCACGTATCCGAGCTCGAGGACCCGCTGCCGTTCCTCGAGGGCGGTGAGCTGATCCTCACCGGCGGGGTGCCGATCTCGAGCAGGTCGGCCCAGCAGGTTGAATACCTACGACGCTTGCAGGCAGGCGGCGTCGCGGGGCTCATCGTCTCCCAGGGCCCGAACGCTCCCCGGCTGACTCGACGCGTGATCGAGGAGGCGGATCGGCTGCGGTTCCCGCTCCTCGAGCTGCCGGTCGAGACGCCGTACATCGATGTCGTGAAGCTCGTCGCGGCGGCGAACGAGCAGGAGACCCACCAGCGCCTGATGAAGCACCTGCAGATCTTCGAGACCTTGCAGGCGTACCAGGCGGCGGCGGTGCCGCTGCGCGAGTTCATCCGCATGTTGAGCGACGTGTCGGGATTCAACCTGTATGCGGCGTCTCCCGCCGGCAAGTCGATCCTGCCGGACGTCCCTGTTCCGCCGGACGGGCTCGACGTCCCGCCCGAGGCCGCCGCGAACGGCAGCTCGGCGGTCCCGGGCGGCTACTGCCTGCCGGTGATCGTGACCGGGAGGGTCGCCGCGCGCCTGGTCGCGCTACGGCGAGACATCGATCAGCCGGCCGGCTTCGCGGCGGCGCAGCACTTGACGACGGTCCTCGGCGTTGCGCTGCGCGATCTCTACCAGCGCCGCGAGGCTATGCGTCGTGAGGGAGCCGAGGTGCTGTCGGACCTGCTCAACGGCGGCTCGGGGGCCGATGTCGCAAGCAGGCTGGTCGAGCGTGGGTTCGAGCCGATGAAGGACGTCGTCTTCGCGGTGATCCGCAGCCGCGGCGACGAGGGCTTCGACAATGCCGAGATTCACCACCGGCTGTGCGACCGCCAGCTGCCGTCGCTGCTGATCACCCGTGACGACCTGCTCGCAGTCGTGCCCGACACGGACGAGGCGAGGGCGGCGATCGACGACATCGACTCCGATGTGGCCGTCGGCGTCAGCGCCCCGTTCTCACTTGGCGCGAACCTCACGGTCCCGTGGCGCCAGGGGCGCTGGAGCCTCGAGCGGGCGGTTGCACGGCGCGAGCGGGTGGTTCGCTATGCGCCGACCGACACGGCGGGGGAGTGGCTGCCGCTCGACCGCGGCCTGCTCGCCGGAGTCGTCGACGACATCGTCGGCCCGGTCGTCCGCTACGACGAGACGCACGGGAGCGAGCTGATCGGATCGCTGCGGGTCCTGTTCCGGCACGACCGGCGGATGAAGGCGGCCGCGGAGGAGCTCGGCATCCACCACCACACGCTCGCCTACCGGATGCGCACGGTGGAGCGGCTCAGCGGCCGCTCGCTGAAAGACCTCCAGGGGCTCGTCGACCTCTGGCTCAGCATGAAGGCGCTCGACGTCCTGCTCGAAGAGCAGCAGACCTGAGCGCGGTATCTAGCCCCCACGTTTCTGACGATGGCCAAGGAAACGTGTGTGTTTTGGTCGTTTGCACAATAGGCGGCGCCGCATCCTTGTGGAAGCCTCATAACGAGGGTTTCCGAGTGGAGGAGGGCGGATGCGAGGGTCTCGATGCTGACCGATACGCCGGTGATCGTTCATGCGGCGCTGAATGGAGCTCGTGCTTGGTGGGACGGTGCTGCGGTCCCCGTCGCCGACGAGCACGTCGTCGCCGACGCGCTGACCGCCTGGGACGCCGGCGCCGCGGTGATCCACCTCCAGGCGCGCGAGCCGGACGGCACCCCGAGCGTGAGGGCTGAGCGGTATGTGCCGCTCGTCGAGGGGATACGGGCCGGCGGCTGCGATGCGATCCTCAACCTCGCCTGCGGGCCGTGCGAGGGGCGCGCGATAGGGGTCGACGTCTACGACTGCGCGCGACTGCGACCAGAGCTCGTCTCGCTCGACTGCGGGACGCCTGGGGCCGGCCATGCGACGATGGATCAGCCGATCGAGGTCCTGCGCGAGCTGGTGGCTGCCTTCACGAAAACGGCCACCTCACTGCAGATCGAATGCACGAAGGCGAGTCACGTGCTGACGGCGCTGCAGCTGCGCGACGAGGGCCTGCTGAGCGATCCGCTGCGCTTTCAGCTCGTCCTCGGCGCCGAGGGCGCGCCGGCGACGATCGAGCAGGCTCTGTACATGAGGTCGCTGGTCCCGCCAGACGCCGTCTGGTCGATCTGTACGCACGGTGGGGCGCAGCTGCGACTGAACATGCTCTGCCTGATCGCCGACGGCCACATCCGCACCGGGCTGGCCGACAACATCTGGCTCGTGGAGGATGTGCCGGCCACCAACGGTGAGCTCGTCGAGCGCGTCGTGCGGATCGTCGACGAGCTGGACAGGCCGTTGGCGACGCCGGACGAGGCGCGCGAGATCCTGTGCCTGAACGAGGCCAACGCGCCACGCGTCGACGACGAGGACGGCTGGCCCGGAGACCAGCTCCAGTCCCAGGTCGCCTGACCCGCGGCGCTACCGCCCGCGGCCGTCGTTGACGTGGAGCCGGCCGCCGGATAGCGTGGCCGGACTGGTCAGCGATCCTGCGGGGGAGGCGGTGCGATGATGCACGGCGAGGCAACGGCGGTCGATCCAAGGGGGAAAGTCTCATGAGCAGGTCTTCTCGCGGCAGGCTCGCGTCTGCCTTCGCGGTCCTGGCGCTATGCGGTGGGCTGCTCCCCGCCTGCGGCGACGACGGCGACGAAGAACAACAGAGCTCGAACCCCACGCTGACGGTGGCCGGATGGGGCGGCGCCACCGGCGACGCGACCCAGCAGATGCTTCTCGATCCGTTCGCGGCCGACGGCGGGGCGCCCTCGCGGATGGTCGACGCGCCGGGCACGCAGCTCGCCCGGGTCGAGGCTCAGAACAAGGCCGGCAAGATCGAGTGGGATGCGATGGATCCCGCCGGCGACGCCGCCTTCACCCTCTACCGTCGCGGCCTGCTGGCGAAGCTGCCCGCCGACCTGAAGGCCGAGCTCGAGCGGGAGCTGGGCGCCGAGCGGGTCACGCCGTTCGGCTTCTCGCACGGCAACGCGGCCGAGATCATCGTCTGCAACATGGACAAGATGGACGTCTGCCCGAAGGACATCGCCGAGTTCTACGACGTCGAGCGATTCCCGCAGTCGCGCGCGTTCCCCGCGATCGGCCCGATCCAGGCGGTCACGACGGCGCAGGTGGCGGCGGGCGTGCCGCGCGAGGAGACCGCGACCAGCGACGTCGACGTCGACTCGGCGTTCGAGCAGCTCGACCGGATCAAGCCGAAGGTCAGGGTCTTCTGGGACTCGGGCGACCAGTCCGAGCAGGTGATGCGCAGCGGCGCGGTCGACATGAGCCTGATGTGGGCGAGCCGCGCGTACCGGCTGCAGAAGTCGATGAACCTCGAGGTCAACTGGGCGGGCGGCGTCTACGACCCCAGCTACTTCACCGTCCTCGAGGACGCGCCGCACAAGCAGGAGGCCTTCGACCTGCTCGGCTGGATCGCAAGCCATCCGGCGGCCCAGGCGAACTGGGCGCGCGCCGCCTTCTCGTCGGTCGCCCACCCCGACGCGCTCGCATCGCTGCCAAAGAGCCTCACCGACCAGCTGGCGGACACCCCGGCGAACTTCGAGCAGCTGGCGGTGCCGAACTTCGAGTGGTACTCCGAGAACACCAGGGAGCTCGACGCGCGGTACCAGGACTTCGTCCGAGGCGGTTAGGCCGGCCTTGCCCGCGGGGCGGCCGGTCCTGGCCAACTGGCAGGCGCTGCTGCTGGTAGCGCCGCTGGTCGCCCTGCTGGCCGGCCTCGTCGGCTACCCGCTGGTCAGGCTGGCGATCGACTCGCTCGGCTCGGGAGTCGACCTGGGCGCCTACGCGACCGTCTTGGAGAGCTCGGCCGGCCAGCGGGCGCTGGTCGTGACGGTGCTCGCGTCGCTGCTCGTCGCCGGGCTGTCGGTGGCGATCGGGGGGCTGCTGGCCTGGTACGCGCGCAGCGCACGGAGCACGTGGGTCCGAACGGCGCTGTGGGTCGCGCTGCTCGTCCCCTTCTTCATGGGGACGGTGACGAAGAACTACGCGCTCGTCCTGCTGCTGGCGGACAACGGACCGCTCAACAGCCTGCTGTCCGCGCTCGGGCTCGGACCGGTGAGACTCCTCTACAGCTCGACCGGCGTGGTGATCGGCATGGTCTACTCGATGGTGCCGTTCGCGGCCTTCTCGCTCTACGGCGTCTTCCTCACGATCGACGAGACGCTCGTCGAGGCGGCGCGCAGCATGGGCGCCTCGCGAGTCCGGGCCGCGCGGACGGTGACGCTCCCGCTGGTGCTGCCCGGCGTGGTGGCCAGTCTCGCGCTCGTCTTCGCGATCTCGCTGGGGTTCTATGTCACGCCGGTCCTGCTCGGCGGCGCCCAGGTGCCGTTCATGGGCGGCCTGATCCAGGACTACATCTTCACGTCGTTCGACTACGAGCTCGCGAGCGCCGCGTCGGTGATCCTGCTGGTCGTAGGGTTCGCGGTGCTCGCGGTCAGCCTGGGACTGATCGGCCGTGAGCGGCTGTTGAGGGCGGTCGCGTGAGCGACCGGCTCGTGCACGTGCTCGGCATCGTCGTCGCGGCTCTCGTCGTGACGATCCTGCTCGCCCCGGTCCTGCTGACCGCGGTGCTCTCGCTGTCCAGCGACAGCTACTTCACCTTCCCGCCCGACTCGTGGGGGCTGCGGCAGTATCGCGAGGTGCTCGGCGACGCGCGCTGGGCGTCCGCCGTGAGCTACTCGTTCGAGCTCGCGGTGCCGGTCGCGCTGCTATCGGTGGCGATCGCGGTGCCGACGGCGTTCGCGATCGGGCGCAGCCGGCTCCCGGGGCGCCACGCGATCTATGCGGGCGGCCTCGCCGGGATCGTCGTGCCGATCTCGGCGTTCGCGATCGCGCTCTACGGGGTGTTCGCGGAGCTCGGCCTGCACGGGACCTACGTCGGTCTCGTGCTCGCGAACACTGTCCTGGCCGTGCCGGTGGTGCTGATCGTGGTGACGGCGGCGATGGCGCGCGTCCCAGTCGAGTTGGAGCTCGCCGCGATGGCGGCCGGCGCGAGCCGCAGGCGCGCCTGGCTCGGGATCACCACGCGGCTGCTGCTGCCGTCGATCGTCGCCGGCGGCGTGCTGGCGTTCGTGACGAGCTTCGACGAGGTCGTTCTGATCGTATTCCTCGGCGGGGTGGACCAGACGACGTTGCCGAAGGCGATTCTCGACTCGGCGCGCTTCGGCGTCAGTCCCGTCATCACGGCGGTCTCGACGCTGTTGATGCTCGGGACGAGCGCTGTGGCGATCGCCGCCGTCGGGCTGGCGAGGAGACGGCGGTGACGATCCCGGCGGTCGAGCGCTCGGCGGACGGGGCTGCGACGGCGGCGCTCGAGCTGCGCGGGGTCGACAAGGCGTTCGGCCCGGCTGTCGCGCTCGACGGAGTCGACCTGTCGGTCGCGCGCGGGGAGCTGGTCACGCTGCTCGGCCCGAGCGGCTCCGGCAAGACGACGCTGCTGCGGATCGTCGTCGGCTTCGAGTCGCCGACGGCCGGCAGGGTGATCTTGCGTGGGCAAGAGATCTCGCGGATGACGCCCGCCGAGCGCGACGTCGGGATGGTGTTCCAGCACTACGCGCTGTTCCCCCACATGACCGTCGCCGACAACGTCGGGTACGGCTTGAAGGTCCGGCGCCGGTCGCGCGCCGAGCGTGAGCGGCGCGTCGCCGAGGTGCTCGAGCTGCTGCGCATGTCCGGCTACGAGCGCCGCTATCCGCGTGAGCTGTCGGGCGGCCAGCAGCAGCGCGTGGCGCTCGGCCGCGCACTCGCCTACGACCCCGAGATCGTCCTGATGGACGAGCCGCTCGGCGCCCTCGACCGCGCCCTGCGGACCGAGATGGAGCAGGAGATCCGGCGCATCCACCGCGACCTCGGAGCGACGATCCTCTACGTGACCCACGACCAGCAGGAGGCGCTCGCGCTCTCCGATCGGATCGCGATCATGCGCGCTGGGCGGATCGTCGGCGAGGGGACGCCCGACGAGCTCTACGAGCGGCCGCCGAGCGCCTTCGTGGCCAGCTTCTTCGCGAACGCCAGTCTGCTGACGGTCGATTCCTACGAGCTCGAGCCGGGGGGGACGGCTGACGTGCGCTGCAACGGGCAACGGCTCTCATGCGCCGCTCCGGGCCTGAGCCCGGGTGACGACGGGGTGCTGGCCGTTCGCCGGCGAAGCCTTCGCCGCGCGGGGGAGGCGCGGTCGCTGAGGCTCGCCGGTGTCGTGGCGGAGGTGCTGCGGCTGGGCGACGATCGCCAGGTGACGGTCGACGTTCCGGGCGCCGGGCGGATCGTGGCGCTGCTGGCGGCGTGGGAGTCCGGCGATCTCCGTCTTGGGATGCGCTTGGAGCTGTTCGTCGCTTGGGATCAGGCGGTGCTGGTGACGGCGGACTAACGCAAGCGCTCGCCTGCCGCCGCGAACGCGAGGATCAGCTCGGCGGTCTCGCGCGGACGCTCGACGTTCGGCGAGTGGCCGGCGCCGGCGATCGTCCTTATCTCGGCCCCCGGAACCTCGCGGTAAGTGCCGGCTACGCGCGCGGGTGAGCCGTAGCACTGGTCCTCGCTGCCGAAGATCACGAGCAGCGGGACGCCAGCGGCGCTGAGCCGTTCGGGCAGCGACGCGGCAGTGACATAGGCGCGCGCCTCCTCATCGATCTGCCCGAATGCGACAGGTGTGAGCGCGCGGAAGTCCTCGATGATCTGATCGGGGTCCTGGAAGCCGTGGGCCAGGTCGTAGCCGGGGGCGAACGCGGACCGCAGCTGCGCCAGGATCGCCGCGCGCCTGGTCACGCGCACGAGCTTGCGCCCGAGCAGCGACCGGCGACTGAGCCGGACGCGGAGCGGCAGGCGGACGTCGCCGCCGTTGGACCACTCGCCGATGTTGACGAGTTGGCCGACCAGCCCCGGGTCGTGCTGGGCGAGCGCCGTCGCGACGGTGAAGCCGAGCGAATGGCCGACGACGGTCGCGTGACCGTCGACGCCGAGGCCGCGCAGCGCGGCGGCGACGGCAGCGGCCTGGTCCTCCATCGAATAGCCGGACGCCGGCTTCTCGGAGCCGCCGTGGCCGAGCAGGTCGACGCGGATGACGCGGTGGCGCCGCTCGAGCAGCGGGAGGATCGCGTCCCACCAGCGCAGCGAGCACGTATAGCAGTGCAGGAGGACCATCGGCGAGGCGTCGCGTGGCCCGCTGTCGACGATCTGCAGCGCGCCGAGCGGCGTGCCCACGAGACGGGCACCGGGCGCCGTCACCCTCGCCGCCCCGCTGCGCCCGCCGCCGAGGGCGACCAGGACGAGGCCTGCGATGACGGCGACCTCCCGGCGCGACCCCATGGTCGGCCAGCCTAACCCGGCGGAGGCCAGTGCGCGAGACTCCAGAGCATGGAGTTGAGCTCGGGACACACGGACTCCTTGGGGCAGACGTCGCTGTGGGAGCGCGTGTGACGGTCGAGCGGCTGGGCGTCGTGGGCGCCGGGACGATGGGGGCTGGAATCGCCCAGTTGGGGTGTGCGGCCGGTTTCGCCACTGTGCTGCACGACCCGCTGCCGGGGGCGCTGGAGAAAGGTGAGGCTGGCGCTCGGAAGGGGCTGGAGCGCTGGCTGGAGAAGGGGCGCGTCGACGAGGGGGCCGCGGGGCTGCTCGAGACGGCCGGGTCGATCGACGGCCTGGCCGGCTGTGACCTGGTGATCGAGGCGGCGCCGGAGCGGCTCGAGCTGAAGCGGGAGCTGTTCGCGGAGCTGTCGCGGATCTGCGCGCCGGACGCTGTGCTGGCGACGAACACATCGTCGATCCCGGTGACGGCGCTGGCGAGCGCCGCGGCGCGGCCGGAGAACGTCGTCGGCATGCACTTCTTCAACCCGCCGCCGCTGATGCGGTTGCTCGAGGTGATCCGCGCCGACCAGACCGGCGACCGGGCTGTCGAGATCGCCCGCGAGGTCGGCGCGGCGATGGGCAAGGACGCGATCCTCGCCGCCGACGGGCCCGGGTTCCTGGTCAACCGCTGCGGCCGGCCGTTCTACGCCGAGGCGCTGCGCTGCCTGCAGGAGCGGATCGCGAGCCACGAGACGATCGACCGGATCTACCGGCTCGGCGGCGGCTACCGGATGGGGCCGTTCGAGCTGATGGACCTGGTCGGGATCGACACCGGTTTCGAGGTGGCGAAGTCGTTCACCGCGCTGTCGTTCGGCGAGCCGCGCTGGCGGCCGAATCCGATCCAGGCGCGGATGGTCGCCGCCGGCCGGCTCGGCCGTAAGAGCGGCCGCGGCTACTACGACTATTCGCGCGACCCGTACCGGCCAGAGGACCCGCCTGCGCCCGACGGCGGTGAGGACTTCAGGCGGCTCGCCGCCGACGCGGGGCTGGTCGACTGCTCGACGCGGGCACTTGGCGCCCGCGGTCCGGTCGGCTACTCGCTATTGCCTGGCGCTGGGTTGGTCGAGCTCTGCGGTGAGCGCGACACGGCAGTCGAGGAGTTGGCAGCGCGTGCCGGTCTCCAGAGCGAGTGGGTCGGCGACGCGCCAGGTCTCGTCCTCGCTCGCGTTGTCTGCCAGCTCGTCAACGAGGCGGCCTTCGCGATCGGCGAGGGCGTTGGCTCGGCCGCCGACGTCGACACCGGCCTCACGCTTGGCCTCAATCACCCGCGCGGGCCGGTCGAGTGGTCGAGCGAGCTCGGTCTCGACCAGGTCCTCGACACGCTCGACGGTCTTTGGACCCACTACCGCGAGGAGCGCTATCGGCCCGCGCCGTTGCTCACCAACGCGGCGGTTCGCGGCGTCGGTCTTGACAGGGCCGCGCAATGACCAAGAGCGCGGGCTTGCTGCTCTACCGACGTGGCGACGACGGGCGGCTCGAGGTGATGCTCGGTCACATGGGCGGGCCCTTCTGGTCGCGCAAGGACGTTGCCGCGTGGTCGATCCCGAAGGGTCAGCGCGAGGAGGGAGAGGAGGCGCTGGAGACCGCGCGGCGGGAGTTCGCGGAGGAGATCGGGCGGCCGGCTCCCGACGGGAAGGTCGTGGCGCTCGGCGACGTCCGCCAGAGCGGCGGGCGCAAGATCGTCGAAGCATGGGCGATCGAGGGCGACATGGACGTCAGCTCGATCGAGAGCTCCAGCTTCGAGATGGAGTGGCCGCCTAAGTCCGGTCAGCTGCGCGAATTCCCAGAGTTCGACCGCGCCGCTTGGTTCGACGTCGAGGACGCTCGCGAGTGCATCGTGAAGGCGCAAGCGGCATTCCTCGATCGGCTGGTCGAATTGGTCAGTTAGCCGCTGCCGAGAGCGCTGCGGAGAAATACGGATTGCCCGCGGTCGCGGAGGGGTACCGTGAGTCCATGGCCGATCAGTGGACGCCATTTGATGAGGTTGATGAGCCGATCGAGGTGACGGTCGAGACGGAAGGGCTGGCTGCCACAACAAGCGATGCGCTTGGGATGTTCCTCGGTGAGCTGCGCAACTACCCCTTGCTGACCAAGGAGCAGGAGGTCGAGCTGGCGCGGCGGATCGAGAAGGGCGATCTGCCGGCCAAGGAGCAACTCGTCAACTCGAACCTGCGCCTCGTCGTCTCGCTCGCAAAGCGCTACCAGGGCCAGGAGTTGCCGCTGCTCGACCTGATTCAGGAGGGCGTGCTCGGACTGATCCGGGCGAGCGAGAAGTTCGACTGGCGCCGCGGCTACAAGTTCTCCACCTACGCAACGTTCTGGATCCGGCAGGCGATCCAGCGCGGCCTCGGCAATCAGGCGCGGACGATCCGCCTGCCGATCCACATCGGTCAGCGCGAGCGCAAGATCGCCCTCTTCGAGCGCCAGTTCCTCGCCCGGGAAGGCCATCCGGCGACCGACGAGGAGATCGCCGCCGGCAGCGAGCTGACCGTCGGCGAGATCGAGGAGGTGCGCGCGGTGACGCGCACGATCACCAGTCTCGAGCGCCAGGTCGGAGAGGAGGGCCAGACCGAGTTCGGCGACCTGTTGCCGTCCGATCTTCCGCCGCCGGACGAGGAGGTCGAGATCGCGCTGACCGAGCAGAGCTTGCGCCGCGCGGTCGCCCAGTTGCCTGAGAACGAGCGCCAGGTGCTGCGCATGCGCTACGGCATCGACGGGGCCGAGCCGGTCCCGCTGCGTGAGGCCGGCCGCCGTCTCGGCGTCTCGTCCGAGAGCGTGCGCAACCTCGAGAAGGCGGCGCTGCGCCACCTCGCCGAGAACCGCGAGGTCGCGGCGCTCGGCGCAGAGGCGGCCTGACAGAGCGCGGCCGCCGGCGGCTGGGTCGCCGGCGGCCTTCTGCTCGGCTAGTGCCTGCTTGGCATGCAGTGCAGCGCGCCGCTACCTCCCGCCAGCAGGGCCATCCCGGTGAGCACCAGGCTGGCGATCGTCAGTCCGGTCAGCGGCAGCTCGCTCTCGGCGCTGTCGCCGGCCACGTCGCCTACTGCCACCGGCAACAGCTCGTCGCCGCTGGGGAGTGTGCCGCCATCGCCGCCGGGCTCAGCGTCGGCGACGGGGTCCAACGCCGGCAGCTCGTCGACTGCTGGCGTCGTATCGCCGGGGGCTCCTACCGCGGGGACGGTGTCACCGGCCCCACCGTCGTTGCCCGTAGACGGGTCGCTCGGCGACGTGTCCGCCGTGGTGGCCGTCACACCGTTGTCACCCTCGCTCAGCACGCGGATCGGCGCCGACACGTTCGCCGGCTCGACCTGCGCGCCGCCGTTGGTGTCGTCAGCGGTCTGCCCTGTTCCTCCGGTCGCCGGCTGACTTGTCTCACCGCTGGCGTTGTTGTCGCCGTCGCTGAGAACGCGAACCGGTGCGTCGGCATTCGCGGGACCCGCCTGGGCGGTGCCCGTCGCCTCGGTCGCGTCCTGCGTGGTGGCCGATGACGAGCCGTTCCTGTCGGCTGTGTTCTCGCCATCGCTCAGGACACGGACCGGTGCGTTCACATCGGCCGCGCCGACCTGGCCGCTCGCGGTCGAGTCGCCGCTGTCCTGCGGCGCCGCCGTGACGCCCGTCGACTCAGCGTTGTCGCCGTCGCTGAGAACTCGTACCGGGGCGTCGACCTGGGCGGTGCCTACTTGGGCGGCTCCGGTCGAATCCCCTATCTGTTGTCCTGGGTCGCCCGTCTGGGCGGACGCGGGCGCTGCTTGGAGCGCTAGTGCGAGCACGCTCGCACTCAGCGCGATTGCGCTGCGTTTCATGGTGTGCTCCTTCCAATCGGTGTCGAACTGCAGACGACAGGCTCGGCTGGGTTAGCCGGGCCGCTCGATCGGAACGAGGAACGCCACCAGCCCCCAGCGGGCCGGCGACATGTGGAACAAGCGGGTGGAGAAGCGGGGGATCAGCGTGACCATCGCGGCGAGCAGGCCGAGCAGTGCCAGCAGGGCGATGCCCGCTGGGCCACCGAGTGCGTTTCCGCCGCCGTCGAATCCGAAGGGCGGCTGGCCGATGTCGAGACCGCCGTCGCTCGATGCGGATGCCGAGGACGCGTCCGCGCGGGCCTGCTCGGCTGCTGAAGCGAGTGTGTCGAGTCCTGTCTGAGACGAGACGGCCGCGCTATTCGCTGCGTTCGTCGTGCTGTGCGGGTGCCCGGAGCGCCTGCTGGCATGACGGTCGATCCCGCCAGCCTCGGGGCGGCCGGCGCCATGCACGCTCGGTGAGGGGCTGTCAGTAGCGCCCGACTCCAGCTGTCCGACGGTCGCGGCCACTGCTGGACTGGCTTGCGGCGCCGCCCGGCTGACAGATGTTGTGACCGATTGAACGGCCGTTCGGATCGGCTCCCTACCCGCTACGGCCTCGACGGTCGGCCTGATCGGAGCCATCGACCGTTCCACCGTCCGACGAACAACTGGCAGCGCAGCGTCAGCTCGATCCACCGACTGACCAACGGGCTCGGTGGCGCGCTGGACGATGTCCTCGACCGGTCCGGCGGCCGCGCTTGCGGGCATGGCCAGCACCCCTACGACGATCGCCAGCGCGACACTCGATCCACTCCACGAGCGCACGGATGCGGTGGGTCGCGACGCCTCCATTACCTCTCGCTGCCCGGTTCTCAGGGCCAGCGTCTCCCACGCGCGCAACTGCCGAGCCATCAGGCTCCGAGTCAGTGCAAAGCCGGCTCGACCCGCTTGCGGTCTCGCCACCACTCGCGGATCAGGATCTGGATCGTGGCGGCGGCGGGGATTGCGAGTAGGGCGCCGAGGACCCCGAGCAGGGTGGCGCCCGCCATGACCGAGAGGATTACCAGCGCGGGACTCATGTCGACCGCCTTGCGGTAGACGAGCGGGCCGAGGACATGGGTCTCGGTCTGCTGGTAGAGGATCCAGAAGACACCCCAGACGATGACGATCTCGACGCCTTGGAAGGCGGCGACGATGCCGATCACGAAGGCGCCGATCGTCGATCCGACCAGCGGCAGGATCGCGAAGAACGCCATCTGGACCGCGAGCGGGACGGCGTAGGGGATGCCGAGGATCGTCATCACGACGAACGAGACGATCCCAGCGAGCGCGGCGACCGCGAACACGCCCGCGACGTAGCCGCCGACTGCCGACGACGTCTCGCGGGCGATCCGGCGCGCCGCCTCCTCGTCCGGGGCGACCTCGCGGTAGATGAAGCCGAGCAGCCGCGGCGCGTCGAGCAGCAGCAGGAAGGCGATCGCCAGGATCGCGACCAGCTCGACGATCCGCTCGATCGCTGTGACGGTCACAGTCTCGAGCTCCGACAGCGCGCCGCCGACGATCGACGGCAGGTGCTTGGCCTGGCCCTCCAGCTCACTGACGATTCCGTACTCGTCGTCCCAGTGCTCGATCAGCCCCGAGTCTTGGAGCTGACGGACGTAGCCGGGAACGGCGCGCAGGAAGGCGGTGAACTCCTGGATCAGCGGCGGCAGCACGAGCAGTCCGACCAGCACCATCGCTCCGGCGAGCAGCGCGTAGACGATGAGGATCGCCAGCGCGCGCGGCATCCGTCCGCGGTCCTGGAGGAAGTTGACCGGCGCGCTCAGCGCGACCGCCAGGAAGACCGCGAGGATCGCCAGCAGCAGCACGTCGCGCAGCAGCCAGCAGACGTAGATCAGGCCGACGATTCCGGCCACGGTCAGCACCGTGCGGGCCGTTTGGTTGACGGTTATCTGCCGCCGCGTGCCTGCGCCGTCTGCTGGTGCGGCCATCCAGAGCTAGTACGCCGCGTCGCGCCTCAATCCTGCGCTGGCGACAGCCGCGCGGCGCAGGACGACACGCGCTCGCAGAGGTGCCGCAGGTCGATGTGGCTCACGCTCTCGCGGCCCAGCTCGGTGCCGTCCGCGTCGAAGGCGACGACCTCGCGCGGGCTGCGCCAGGCGTCGGCCATCAGGATCACGCCACCGTCGGCGTCGCGCGTGGAGAGCGGCGGCCCGGTCGCGTAGCGCAGCTCGACCCGATCCACCGGGCGCGCGGTGAGGCCGACCAGCGGAACGCGGCCCTGGTCGTCGACGAAGTCGTCGACGGAGTCGTCCTGGTAGACCAGCGGTGCGGTGCCGAGGATCGCGACCGGATTCTCCGCAAAGCGCTCGCGCCAGCCCTCGAGCGTGCCCGAGATCGACACCCCGCCACGAACATGGCCGTTGAGCGAGACCCCCAGCATGGGGCCGTACTCCTCGGTCTCGGTCCGCTGCACGATGATCTTCACGCCGTGGGCCTCTGCGATCACGCGGCTGCTCGCGTCGTCGACCCACTCCGGCGCGGCGTCGCCCGGCTGCAGCGCGCGCCCTGGCGCCTGGCTGTTGTCGCCGGCCATCCAGCCGTCAAACATGTCGGCGATTCCCATCACGGCGTCGCGGGTCATCGGCATCGCATAGGCGACGCCGCTCAGGGCGATCACGGCCGCCGCCGTGAGTGCTGCAATCCGCTTACCGGTTCCGGGTCGTGGCGCCAGCGAGCGCAGCCGTGCCCCGGCGCCGGTCCGTCCCCGCGCCTGCTCGGCGGTGGCCACGCGGCGGAGCTCTGTCCCCAGCTCGCTCAGCATCTTGATTCCGTCGTGCTCGGTCATGGCGTCGCCTCCATCGGGCTCGTCGTCGTTGTCGTATCGAGCGAGTCGGCGAGCCGCCGCAGGGCGCGCGACACCCGCGCCCGGGCGGTCTGCTCGGAGATTCCGAGGATCGTCGCGACATCGCCGTAGTCGCGCTCGTCGACCACGCGCAGGCGCAGTGCCTCGTGCTGGTCGGGTGGGAGCTCCGCGAATGCCGCTGCCACCTGCTGACGCAGCTGCGCGAGCTCGGCCAGCTCGACGATCCGCTCGAGGTCGTCCTCGCTCACCGCCGGTACTTCGATCCCCAGCCGGGCGATCGCCTTGCGCGAGACGGCGCCACGGCGTGCATACCTGGAGAGTTGGTGGCGCGCGATGCCGTAGAGCCAGCCAGCGGCCTCCGCGTCGGTCGTCCCGCGAAAGCGGCGCCGATGCTCGAACGCCTGCGCGAAGGTCTCGGCGGTTAGGTCGCGCGCCACCTCGACGTCGAACGTCCGGCGCGCGAAGAAGACGAGCAGGTCGCGTGCCTGGGCCTCGTAGAAGTCCACGAACGCGGCGGGCCGGTCGCGCGCTTGCCGCAGGCTCGTTGCCGTCGTGCGAGTCATCTCCTTATAGGTGCCACGACGGGTCTCCTCTGTGACAGTCGCTAGCCTCGACGGCTGCCTTCTCCTCCCCGACTCGCCGAGGTCTCTGAATGTCCCACTTTCTAGCGCGGCTCGCCCGCACGATCACCCATCACTGGAAGCGCAGCGCGCTCGTTGCCGTCGTTGCGATCGTCCTGCTCGGCGCCGCCGCCGGCGCCGGCGGCGAGGCCGCCGACGATTTCAACGTGCCAGGCACGGAGTCGCAGCAGGCACTCGACCTGTTCCGTGAGCACAGCCCGGCGTTTGCCGGCGCCGACTCGACGGTCGTCTTCAGCGTCGAGAGCGGCAAGCTCGCCGACCCGGAGCCGCGTGCGGCGATCGAGAACGCGGTCGCCGAGGTTCGCGACCTTCCCGGGGTCGAGCAGTTCGGCGACCCGTTCGCCAAGGGCGCCGCGATGTCCGACGACGGCCGGATCGCGGCAGTCGACGTTCGCTACGAGGTAGAGCCCGACGACATCGAGCGCGAGGACGGCGAGGCGCTCGAGGAGGCGGCGCGCACGGCCGAGGCCGGTGGTGTCGACGTCTCGATGCGCGGCATCGTCGTCGATGTCGCGGCCGAGCAGGAGGCGCCGGTCGGCGAGCTGATCGGCGTCGCGATCGCGATCGTCCTGCTGACGCTGCTGTTCCGCTCGCTCGCCGCGATGTTCGCGACGATCGTCGGCGCGCTGATCGGCGTGATGACGGGTCAGATGCTGCTCGCCGCGCTCGCGAAGCCGCTCGGGATGCCGGAGTTCGCGCCGGTGATCGCGATGATGCTCGGCCTCGGCGCCGGCATCGACTATGCGCTGCTGATCATCGGCCGCTACCGCGAGCAGGTCGCCGCCGGCGACAGCACGCGCGACGCGTCGGCGAAGGCGGCCGCTACGTCAGGGTCCTCGGTCGTCGCCGCCGGCCTGATCGTGATGGTCGCGATCGCCGGCCTGTTGGTCGTCGGCATCCCGTTCATCGGCAAGCTCGGCATCGCGGCGGCGCTCGCCGTGGGCGCGGTCGTCATCTCGGCGCTCACGATCCTTCCGATCATGATCGGGGCGCTGGCGCGTTGGCTGAAGCCGAAGAAGCCGGAGCACGTGCTGCCGTCGCGCTCATTCGCGCGCTGGGGGGAGATCGTCACCGCACGGCCGTGGGTCGCGATCGGCGCCGCGGTCGCGCTGCTGCTGGTGCTCGCCTTCCCGGTCACCCAGCTGCGTCTCGGCCAGCCCGACGACGGCAACCAGATCGCGGGGAAGACGCAGCGGGTTGCCTACGACCTGCAGAGCGAGGCCTTCGGGCCCGGCTCGAACGGGCCATTCCTGCTCGCCGTCGACACGCCCAAGGGCGACGGCGACGCCAAGGCCCAGCTCGAGCAGCTCGAGGCAGCGGTGCGCGAGACGCCGGGTGTGAGCTCGGCGGCGCCCGCCACGCTCAGCGAGGACGGCGAGATGGCGACGATCTTCGCGATCCCCACGACGGCGCCGCAGGATGCGGCGACCAGCGACCTGCTCGAGCGGCTGCGCGACGAGACGATCCCGGCGGCGACCGCCGGAACCCCGCTGAAGGTCTACGTGGGCGGGAACACGGCGACCTTCGAGGACCTCTCCGACAAGGTCGCCTCGCGGCTGCCGTTGTTCATCGCGGTCGTGATCGGGCTGTCAGTGCTGCTGCTGATCGCGGCGTTCCGCTCGGTCTGGGTCCCGCTCGTCTCGGCGGTCATGAACCTGCTGTCGATCGGCGCCGCCTACGGCGTCGTCACGGCGGTCTTCCAGGAGGGGATCGGCGCCAGCCTGCTCGGCGTCGACAGCGGCATCCCGATCGTCTCGTTCATCCCGGTGATGATGTTCGCGATCCTCTTCGGGCTGAGCATGGACTACAACGTCTTCCTGCTCTCGCGGATCCACGAGGCCTACAACGAGGGCGACACTCCGCGCGCCAGCGTGGTCCACGGCATGGGGCGGATCGGCAAGGTGATTCTGTTCGCCGGGCTGATCATGTCCGCGGTCTTCCTCGCCTTCGTCAGCGCGCCGGATGTGATTGGCAAGATGTTCGGCCTCGGCCTCGGGCTGGCGATCCTGATCGACGTGCTGATCGTCCGCCTGGTGATCGCGCCGGCCGTCGTCACGCTGCTCGGCGACAAGGCCTGGTGGCTGCCCGGCTGGCTCGACCGCCTGCTGCCGAACGTCTCGCTCGAGGGCCATCTGGTTCAGGGGCTGGACGGCAAAGAGGAGCCCGAGGTAGCGTCAGTCGCGTGAGCGACTCAGCAGGCAGTCAGGTCCAGGTCACGTATATCGGCGGTCCAACCGCGCTGATCGAGGTCGGCGGGCTGCGGCTGCTGACCGATCCCGTCTTCGACCCGCCCGGTGGCAAGTACAGCTTCGGGCTGGGGACCGGCTCGGAGAAGCTCGACGCGCCGGCGATCGCGGCCGACGACCTGGGCCGGATCGACGCGGTTCTACTCAGCCACGACCACCACGCCGACAACCTCGATCCGGCGGGGAGGGCGCTGCTGCCTTCGGTGGGCACGGTGGTGACGACGACCTCGGGCGCCCGCCGGCTGCGCGGCAACGCACTCGGCCTCGACCCGTGGGCGGCGACGACGCTGCAAGCCCCCGGCGGGCCTCTTGTAAAGGTGACCGCGACGCCGGCCCGCCACGGCCCACCGCTCAGCCACCCGCTCGTCGGCGATGTGATCGGCTTCGTGCTCGAGTGGGATGGCCAGCGCAACGGCGCCTTCTGGATCTCCGGTGACACCGTCTACTACCGCGGTGTGACCGAGGTCGGCGAGCGCTTTGACGTCGGCACCGGACTGATCCACCTCGGCGGCGTCCGCTTCCCGATCTCTGGCCCCGCTCGCTACACGATGAACGCCAAGGAGGCCGCCCGTGTCGCCAGCGAGTTCGGGCTGAAGACCCTACTTCCGATCCACTACGAGGGCTGGAAGCACTTCCGCGAGGGGCGGGCCGACGCCGAGCGCGAGTTTGCCGCCTCTGGCGTTGCGAACCGGGTGCACTGGCTTGCCGCCGGGGTCGCGGAGCCGGTCGAGGTCTGAGCGGGTCACCCGCGCAGCAGATCGATGACTTCGTCGTCCGATGTCTGGGTGAAGTCGTCGTACCAGGCGCCGACGCCGCCGAAGCGGGGCGGCGAGGTGAGGCAGATGAGCTCGCCGAGCTGGGCGTGGAGGTAGTCGACGGCGGCGGCCGGGCAGACGGGAACGGCAGTGACGGCGCGTGTTGCGCCTCGCGCGCGAAGCATCTGGGCGGCGGCGATCGTGGTGACGCCGGTCGCGATTCCGTCGTCGACGAGGACAACGTCGCGGGCGCTGACGTCGATCGCCGGCCGCTCGCCGCGGTAGAGCCGGCGGCGGCGCTCGAGCTCGGCCGACTCGCGCTCGATGATCGCCTCGATCTCGGTACGCCGGACGCCGAGCGCCGCGATCGTCTGGCCGTCGAGGATCACGGTGCCGTCCTCGCCGAGGGCGCCGATGCCCAGCTCCGGCCGGCCGGGCGCGCCGAGCTTGCGGACGAGCGCGATGTCGAGCGGCGCGCCGAGCGCCCGCGCGACCTCGTAGGCGACGGGCACGCCGCCGCGCGGTAGCGCCACGACAACCGGTGCGTCGAGGTCGTGCTCCAGCAGCCGCTCCGCGAGCGCCTGTCCGGCGGCGCGGCGGTCGCGGAAGCGCTCGAGGTCATGGCCTGCCGAAGGTCCCATCACCAGTCGTATTCCCGATCCGCGACAGAATCTCCGCGCCGTGTCGATTTCACGGCTGCCCGTTCGTCGTGTGGGTAGAAGGCCAACGAACGGAAGGAGCCGTGCAATGCGATTCATGATGCTGATGCTGCCGGGGGGCGAGCTACAGGAGACGGGCGATTGGGGGCCGCCGCCGGCTGAGGCCGTCGGTCAGATGACGAAGTACAACGAGGAGCTGACGAAGGCCGGCGTGCTGCTGGCGCTCGATGGACTGCAGCCGCCCTCGAAGGGCGCGCGCGTCTCGTTCACCGCGGGTACCAAGAAGATCACCGACGGGCCGTTTGCCGAGGCGAAGGAGATCGTCGGCGGCTACTGGATCATCGACGTCAAGTCGAAGGAGGAGGCGGTCGAGTGGGCGTCGCGTTGCCCAGGCGGAGAGGGTGACGTGGTCGAGGTCCGTCAGGTCTTCGAGATGTCGGACTTCCCTGAGGACGTGCAGGCTGCAGCCGAGCTGTCCGAGGCTCCGCCCGAGCAAACCCAGTCGAGCTAGCGCCAATGGCCGGCGATTCTGCGCGTGGCGCGATAGACGCCGTCTGGCGGATCGAGTCGCCGCGGCTGATCGCCGGCCTCGCACGGCTGACCGGCGACGTCGGCGTTGCCGAGGATCTCGCACAGGATGCGCTCGTCGCTGCACTCGAGAAGTGGCCTGAGTCAGGCGTCCCGGACAATCCGGGCGCCTGGCTCATGGCGACCGCCAAGCACCGCGCGATCGACCTCTTCCGCCGCAACGAGCGGCTGGCGCGCAAGCAAGAGGAGCTGGCGCATGACATCGGCCTGGCGCTGGCGATGGACGGCGCCGATCTTGACGCGGCGCTCGACGACGAGATCGGCGACGACCTGCTGGCGCTGATCTTTACCTGCTGCCACCCGGTGCTCTCGACCGACGCGCGCGTGACGCTCACCCTGCGGCTGCTCGGCGGACTGACGACCGACGAGATCGCGCGCTCGTTCCTGACCGCCGAGCCGACGATCGCTCAGCGGATCGTGCGCGCGAAGCGGACGCTCGGCGCGACCCACGTGCCGTTTGAGGTGCCGAGTGGGGAGGAGCTGGCCGAACGACTGCCATCGGTCCTTGGAGTCGTCTACCTAATCTTCAACGAGGGCTATGCCGCGACCGCTGGCGACGACTGGATGCGTCCCGGGCTTTGCGACGAGGCGCTGCGGCTCGGCCGTATCCTCGCCGCGCTGGCGCCGGCCGAGCCGGAGGTCCACGGGCTGCTCGCGCTAATGGAGATTCAGGCGTCGCGGATGCGCGCCCGTACCGATCCGGCCGGCGAGCCGATCCTGCTGCTCGACCAGGACCGCTCGCGCTGGGACCCGCTGCTGATCCACCGCGGCCTCGCCGAGCTGGACCGCGCCCAGCAGCTCGGCGGCGGCCCCGGCCCCTACGCGCTGCAAGCCGCGATCGCCGCCTGTCACGCGCGGGCGGGCGTCGCGGACGACACCGACTGGGCGACGATCGCCGCGCTCTACGACGCACTCGCCCAGCTCTCGCCGTCGCCGGTTGTCGAGCTCAACCGTGCCGTCGCCGTGTCGATGGCGTTTGGCCCTGCGGCCGGCCTCGAGCTCGTCGATCAGCTAGTCGACGAGCCGTTGCTCGAGCGCTACCACCTGCTGCCGAGCGTCCGCGGCGACCTGCTCGCCAAGCTCGGCCGCCACCACGAGGCGCGCGCCGAGTTCGAGCGCGCGGCGGGGCTCACGCAGAACATCCGCGAGCGCGCGTTGCTGCTCGAACGCGCGGCTGCCAGCGCCGAGTCTGGCTAGCCAGCGCCGGAGAGCGTTGCCGTGACGCCGAGCGCCACGGCCAGCAGCGCGATCGTCGCGCGCCGCAACCGTCGCGGCGTCAGCCACGCCCAACCGCGAGTAGCGAGCCAGGCCCGGACGCCGGTCGCGCCGGCTGCGGCCACCGACGCGGTCGCCATGCATTGAGCGCACATGAGCGCAGCGTAGCCGGCCGCGGCCGGGTCAGATCTCGACCGGCTGTGCCTCGGCGACCGCGTGCGGCACGGCTTGCTCGGCGCGCATCGCGACGGCGACGAACAGGGAGGCGAGCAGCAGGCCGCCGGCCGCGACCAGCAGACCGCCGCGTGCTCCGCTGTCGAAGGCGAAGTCGCCGGCTGCGATCAGGCGGGCGGCGGCGTCGGGGCCAAGCGTGGCCGCGGCGTCCTCGGCGTGGCCGATCGAGCTGCGCGCCGCTTCACGCACGCCCTCGTCGAAGGCGGCGAGGCGGTCACGGATGTCGGCGGCGTAGAGGGCGGCGGAGACTGTTCCGATCGCCGCGACGCCGAGCGCCCCACCGACCTGGCGTGCGAGTTGGTTGGCGGCCGATCCGTAGCCGGCTTTGGAGGCCGGGAGGTCGTTCATGATCGTCGCGGTCGCCGGGATGATCGCGAAGCCGAAGGCGGCGCCGTAGACGAGCATCCCGGCGCAGACGAGCGCGACCGGGGTGTCGTCGGCGAACGGCATCAAGACGAGGCAGCCGACCGCCGCGACGGTCAGGCCGCCGGCGATCGAGGCGCGCGGACTGAGCCGGCCGAGTGCGGGCAGGCGGCGCGCGACCGGGCCGAGCGCGACTCCCAGCCCGACGGGGAACATTGCGACGCCCGCGACGAACGCCGACCGCTCCTGGACGTATTGGAGGTACTGCGGCACGAGGAACATCACACCGAGAAAGGAGGCGTAGAGAGCGAGCAACGCGACGACTCCGGCCGCGACGCGCGGCTGGACGAGAATCCGCACGTCGAGCAGCGGATGGCGGGCGCGCAGCTCACGCGCGAGGAAGCACGTGCCCCCGGCGATCCCGAGCGCGAGCGCCGCGAGGATCGGCGGCGCCGTCCAGCCCTCGTGCGCGCCCTCGACGAGGAAGAAGACGAGCCCCGTCAGCGCGACCACCGACAGCAGCGCGCCCAGGATGTCGAGCGGCGGCGTGTCCGGTTTACGCGACTCCGGCAGCAGCCGCAGCCCGAAGGGGATCGCCAGTGCCAGGACCGGGATGTTGACGAGGAAGACGCCGGGCCAGCCGATCGTCGCGACGAGCGCGCCGCCGAGCACCGGGCCGAGTGCCATCGCGACGCCGGCCGCCATTGTCCAGATTCCAAGCGCGCGCGGCCGCTCGTCGGGCTCGAACATCACGGTCAGCAGCGACAGCGCCGGCGGCAGTACGAACGCGACCGTCGCTCCCATCAGTACCCGTCCCGCGATCAGCGCGCCGATACTCGGCGCGAGGGCACAGAGCAGCGACGCGACGCCGAAGCCGGCCATTCCCACGAGGAAGACCCGTCGCCGGCCAAAGCGGTCCGCCACCCCGCTTGCGACGGCGAGCATCCCGGCGAGTGCGACGAGGAAGCCGTCGAGCACCCACTGCAGCTCGCCGAGCGTGGCGTTCAGATCGCGCGAGATAGCGGGCAGCGCGACGTTGACGATTGTCATGTCGACCGCGCTGATTACCATCGCCGCGCAGACGACCGCGAGGCCACGCCAGCGCAGCGCGGGGTCCCAGGCGCGGGTTTCGGCGGCCTCCTGCATGCGGCCACGATGACCGATTGGCCCGACGTCGCTAGCTTACGAAGAGTGAGCGTCCCCTTCTCGGTCCTCGACCTGGCCCCGGTCCGCTCTGGCGAGAACGCGGCCGAGGCACTCGCCGGCGTGACCGAGGTCGCCCGCCGCGCCGACGCGCTTGGCTACCGCCGCTTCTGGGTCGCCGAGCACCACAACATCCCCGCCGTCGCCTCCACGGCGCCCGAGGTGCTGATCGCCCACATCGCCGCGAACACCGAGCGGATCCGCGTCGGATCGGGCGGCGTGATGCTGCCCAACCACGCGCCGCTGGCGGTCGCGGAGCGGTTTGGGATGCTCGAGGCGCTGCACCCCAACCGGATCGACCTCGGCCTCGGCCGCGCGCCCGGCACCGACATGCGCACCGCGCTCGCGCTGCGCAGCACCTCGCCGGAGGACTTTCCGGACCAGCTCGCTCAGCTGCGCGGCCACCTCGGCGACGGCTACGCCGGCATGCGCGCGGTCAGCGGCGAGCACACCGTCCCCGAGATCTGGATGCTCGGCTCGACCGACGGCGGCGCGCGGATCGCCGCCGCGCTCGGCCTGCCGTTCGTCTTCGCCCACCACTTCAACCCGCACTTCGCCGAGCCGGCGCTCGCGCTCTACCGCGACCTCTTCCAGCCGTCCGAGCTGCTCGATCGCCCGCGCGCGATCGTCGCCGCGGCGATCGTCGTCGGCGAGGACGACGCCGAGGCAAACCGTCTCGTGCTCCCCGCCGGCATCTCGATGCTGCGCCTGCGCCAGGGACGGCCGGCGCCGCTGCCGACCGTCGAGCAGGCCGAGGAGCTGCTGCTGACGCTCGGACCGCAGGAGTGGGACGTCGTCCAGGACACGATCGCCCGCGCGATCGTCGGCAGTCCCGCCACCGTCGAGTCCGGCCTGCTCGACCTGATCGAGCGGACCGGAACCGACGAGCTGATGGTCACCACCAACGTCGCCGACCCGGAGCGCCGCGTCTTCGCACTCGAGCAGGTGGCGCAGGCTTTTCAGCTCAGTCCCGACCTGGTCGTCTGACGCTCGTCAGAGCGCGCCGGCCGCGTACCAGGCGCCGAACAGCAGGCTGAGCGTGGCGAGCAGCGGGACGAGGCGCTCGAAGATCCGCGTCGCTGAGCCGCGTGTGATCGCGTAGCCGAAGCCGGTCGAGACGAGCGCCATCGAGAGCGCCGAGGCGACGGCGAAGAGCACCAGTGCTGCCGCGGCCGCCGCTCCGCCAGAGATGCCGCCGATCAGCAGAATGCCGACGCCCGCCGATCCGCCGATGCCGTGCACGAAGCCGACGCCGTAGGACTCGGCGGGCGTGCGCGGGTTGTCATGCTCCCAGCGGAGCAACAGCCGCAGCGCCAGCGCGACAATGACCACGCCGACAGCGAACTCCGCCCACCGCTCGATCGCCGGCGGCAGCTCCTGCTCGAGCAGCACCAGCGGCAGGCCGATCGCCAGCAACGTCGTCGCGTGGCCGAGTCCCCAGTAGAGGCCGAGCTTGCTCGCCCGCCGCGCCTGGTCCGGTTCGTCGGAGAGGACGATCGTTGACACTGCTGTCAAGTGGTCGGGGTCGGTCGCGTGTCGCAGCCCGAGCAGCAGGGCGGCCAGCAGCGCGAGCAGGGCGCTGCTGTGGCCGAGGTTGGCGATTGCGTCGTCGAGCCCGCTCACGCCGCTGAGCCTAGTTGGAGGTTTCATCGCCAACGGTGTGGGCAGGCGTCAACAGCGACGTATCGATCGGGAAGGGGATTGACGATGGCTGGCGAGCTGAGTTTCTTCGAGCTTGGGACAGGCGATGCCGAGGCTGGCCGGGCCTTCTACGAGGGGCTGTTCGGCTGGAACTTCGAGCCCGGACCATCTGGGGGCGGGGGCTTCGGGATCGGCACCCCGAACGTGCCAGGCGGCATGCACGGTGGCGACCCCGGCGCCGCGCCGTATCTCTTCTTCGCGGTCGACGACATCGAGACCGCGCTGGAGCGCGTGCGCGAGCTTGGCGGCGAAGTCGAGGCGATGAACGTCGAGGGTGACGAGGAGTCGGTCGCGCGGTTCGGCCGCTTCAGGCTCTGCCGCGACGACCAGGGCTCGCCGTTCGGGCTGCACCAGCCGCCGGCTGCCTGAAGCGCGGTCGCGACTAGCATCGCTCGGTGCGATGAGTTTCAGCCGCGAGGACGGTCTACAGAGCATGAGCACAGATTTGGCGATCGAGGCGGTCGGCCTCGTCAAGACTTTCGGCGACACGCACGCCGTCGACGGCGTCGATCTTGCGGTGCGGCGCGGCGCGGTCTACGGCGTGCTCGGTCCCAACGGCGCCGGTAAGACGACGACGATCCGCATGCTGGCGACCCTGCTGCGGCCCGACGCCGGCAGCGCGCGCGTCTGCGGTCACGACGTCGTCGCCGAGTCGGACGGCGTGCGCGCGGCGGTCAGCCTGACCGGTCAGCTCGCGTCGGTCGACGAGGACTTGACCGGCCGCGAGAACCTGATCCTGATCGCGCGCCTGCTCGGCCTCGGACGCGCCGAGGCGAAGCAGCGCGCCGACGAGCTGCTCGACGCCTTCGGCTTGCGCGAGGCCGCCGGCAAGCTGGTCAAGAACTTCTCCGGCGGCATGCGCCGGCGGCTCGACATCGCGGCGAGCATCGTCGTGACGCCGGAGCTGCTGTTCCTCGACGAGCCGACGACCGGGCTCGACCCGCGCTCGCGCAACCAGGTCTGGGACATCATCCGCGCGCTCGCCGGCCAGGGGACGACGATCCTGCTCTGCACGCAGTACCTCGACGAGGCCGACCAGCTCGCCGAGCGGATCGCGGTAATCGATCGCGGCAAGGTGATCGCCGAGGGCACGCCGAGCGAGCTGAAGGCGTCGGTCGGATCGGGGACGCTGCACGTACGGCTGGTCGACTCCGAGCAGCGCCCTGAGGCGGAGCGCCTGCTGGTCGGCGAGTTTGGCGACGCCGTGCGGCTCGAGGCCGATCCGGCGGCGCTGTCGGTCGGCTGCCCCGACGCTGAGCGGGCGGCCGAGGCAGTCGCGGAGCTTGCGCGCGCAGGGATCGCGGTCGGCGAGTTCTCGCGCGGCCAGCCGAGCCTCGACGAGGTGTTCCTTGCGCTAACCGGGCACACGGCCGAGGAGGCCGAGGAAGAGGACGACGACGAGCAGGAGGCGGCATGAGCGCCACCGACACCACTAGCCGGACGCCAATCACGACCGAGGCCAGCGAGGCGGCGCTGCGCAACGCGCTCGCGAGAACGCCGCGCCCACCGCGCCAGGGCGCCGTCGCCTCGATCCTGACCTTCGGCTGGCGCGGCATGCTGAAGGTCAAGCACGTCCCCGAGCAGCTGATCGACGTGACGATCACGCCGGTGCTCTTCACGCTGATGTTCACCTACATGTTCGGCGGCGCGATCTCCGGGTCGACCAGCGAGTACCTCCAGTTCCTGCTGCCTGGCACGCTCGTGATGTCGGTGCTGTTCACCACCGTCTACTCCGGCGTCGCGCTGAACACCGACATGACCAAGGGCGTCGTCGACCGCTTCCGCTCGCTGCCAATCTGGCGCCCGGCGCCGCTCGTCGGCTCGGTCGTCGGCGACAGCGTCCGTTACGTGGTCGCCGGGACCGTGGTGGTGGTCGTCGGCCTGATCCTCGGCTTCCGTCCCGACGCCGGCGTCGGCGGTGTGGTCGCCGCGATGGCACTCGTCGTTGTGTTCTCGTTCGGCCTGTCGTGGGTCTTCACGACGATGGGCCTGTTGATGCGCAGCCCCAACGCCGTGATGAACACCGGCTTCATGGTGCTGTTCCCGCTGACCTTCCTCAGCAACACGTTCGTCCAGCCGGACACGCTGCCGAGTGCGCTCGAGGCGTTCGTCGACGCCAACCCGATCTCGCACCTCGTGTCGGCGTCGCGCGGACTGATGGCCGGCTCGGTCGACGGGTCCGACATCGCGATCGTGCTGATCGTCGCCGCCGGGCTGACCGCCGTGTTCGCCCCGCTAACCGCCCACCTCTACCGTACGCGGGGCTAGGGGACAGGCGCCGGATGGCGCTCGTACCGCCCGCCCGTCACCTGCTGCGCGCCAAGGACCTCGCCGACGCGCGCTACTTCGAGCCGCTCGACGTCGACGATCTCGCGGCGGCCGCCGGGCTGTCGCGCGCCCACTTCAGCCGTGAGTTCCGCCGCACCTTCGGCGAGTCGCCGCACGCCTACCTGCTGACGCGCCGGTTGGAGCGGGCGGCCGCGCTGCTGCGGACTACCGACCGCTCGGTTGCCGATGTCTGCTTGTCGGTCGGCCTGCAGAGCATCGGCTCGTTCACGACCAGCTTCACGCGCACCTACGGCGTGTCGCCGACCGTCTATCGCGCGCGGCATCCGCCCGCGTCGCAACTCGCGCGCGTCCCCGCTTGCGTCGTGCGGTTCTACGCCCGCCCGCAACGCAGCACGTTTCGAGAAGACAGCGGCGTTACGCCTGGTTAGCGTGGCCAACGACCTTCCAGAGACGAACCAAAGGAGCCCCAAGATGTCATTCAAGATCGCCAACGCCCAGCTGTGGGTGCACGACCAGGACGAGGCACTCGCCTTCTACACCGAGAAGCTCGGCATGGAGGTCCGCGCCGACGCCACCCTCCCCGAGATGGGCGACTTCCGCTGGCTGACCGTCGGCCCGGCCGGCCAGCCCGACATCTCGATCGTCCTGATGGCGATTCCCGGTGAGCCGGTGATGGACGCCGAGACCGCCGCGCAGGTCGAGGCGCTGGTGGCCAAGGGCTTCGCCGGCACGGTCTTCCTCACCACCGACGACTGCCAGTCCTCCTACGACGAGCTCCGCGCCCGCGGCGTCGAGTTCACCGAGGCGCCCGAGCAGCGGCCCTACGGCATCGACTCCGGCTTCCGCGACCCGTCCGGCAACTCATTCCGGCTGACCCAGGTCCAGCTGCCGGCTGGAGTCTGAGTTTCCTACCGGCTCGGGGCGGGGTCCGGCTCGACCGGCGCCAGTTCGGGCCGCTTGGCCGCGATCCCGTCGCCCGACGAGCGGCCGCGGACGCGTCTCACGATCCACGGCGCCATGTAGCGGCTGGCCCAGACCGCCTCGCGCGCCAGCGCATGGGCGCGCCGCAGCGGCACGGCTGGTGGCAGCGGCGTCCAGGGGTCCTCGTCCGGTTCGACGCCGAGCGCGTGCGCGGCGGCGTGGGCGATCCGCGCGTGGCCGTCCGCGTTGGCGTGGAGGCGGTCGTCGGCCCACAGGCGGGCGTCAACCAGGCCGTCACGCTCGATGTCGAGCAGCACGGCTCCGTGTCGCGTCGCAATTTCGCGCAGCTCGCGGTTGAACGCGAACACACGCCCGAGCGTCGGGCGCGCGGCTGGCATCACGGGGGAGGTGTCCGGATAGGTCACCGTCAGGACCGTCGCGCCGGCGCCGCGCAGCGCGGCGATCATCGCCTCGACGTCGGCGAGTACCTGCGGCAGGTCGACGCGCGGACGCAGGATGTCGTTGATCCCGCCGATCACGCTCGCCAGATCCGGCTCCATCGCGAGCGCGGCAGGCAGCTGCTCGGCGCGGATATGCCCCGCCTTGCGCCCGCGCACCGCCAGATTCGCGTACAGCAGCCCAGGGTTCTCGCGTGCCAACCGCGCGGCAAGGCGATCGGCGAACCCCGCGAACCCGCCGCCAGGCGCGGGGTCGTCAATCCCCTCCGTGGTGCTGTCGCCAAGTGCGACGTAGCGGGAATAGCGCATATGGCGTGCAGTCTAAAGTCAGCGGCGCCGGTCGGCGTAGCAGGTGCGTATACTCGCCCTCAGCTAGCAAGATGCTCGATTTCATGTGGTATGATGCTGTCATGGCAGGGGTAAATCCGTTCCCGGTTGGTGTCCCGATTCGTCCCGAGGCGCGTCAGATCGGTCGCGGGCCGGCTATCGACGGATTGGCTCGTCAGGTCGTCGAGCATCGCCAACACACGTTGCTAATCGAGGAGCGGCGGGTCGGCAAGACCAGCATGGCGTGGGCGGTCTTGGACCGAGTCCGGGCCGCCGATCGCGGATGGGCGATCGAGGTAAACCTGAAGCGCGGGCCGATCACCAGTAGCGCCGATCTCGCGCAACAGCTTGCGGAGCAAGCGCGCGCAGCCGGCGTCGGGATCGAGTCCCGTGGCGAGCAGGTCGCCGAGCGGCTGCGTGATGGCGCAAGGATCGGCGGAGCGCCGATCGTCAAGGCGCTCGGCAAGCTCCTTGGCGTCGAGGAGCTCGCGGAGGTGGCTGACGTCGCCGACGCGATCGACCAGGCGCTAGCCACCGACGACGAGGGGGCCGGCGTTGACCTGCGGTCGGTGCTCCACGCGTTGGTGGCCGCTAGCATCGCCGCCGACGCCGTGCTCGTGATCTTCGTCGACGAGGCTCAACGGCTCGCGACGGACTGGCATGACGAAGACGACGGCCTCTATGCGCAGGAGGCGCTCGCCGAGGTGATGGAGGACCACGACGGCCATGCCGTGCTGCTGCTTGCCGGTAGCGAGCGCGGCGCACTCGAGAAGTTGCTTGCCGAGGGGCAGCCGCTGCATCACGACGGGATGGCATTCGACGTGCCGGCGATCGCCCGTGAGGACTGGCAGCACGCGCTGCCCGGACGCTTCGCCGAGATCGGCCTCGACGTCGAACCGGCTCGGATCGACCAGATCCTGGAGGGGACGGGCGGGCATCCGGCGCAGACGATGCGGGTGTGCGCCCACATTCGCGAGCTGGCCGACGGTCAGCCTTTCGAAATCACCGACGTCCTCGTCGCGCGAGCGATCAAGACCGCGAGTAAGCATCCGTCATGGTCGGCCTGATCGCCAGCATCCCCATATTGCAGGATGCGCTGTCGGAAGCGCGCCGGCACGATGTCGCGCGGGTCGACGAGGGGCTGCGTGGATTCGGCGTCACCGGTGTTCATGGCGAGCCTGAGGTTGGCGTCTCGAGTGTCGCGGCCAGCGCGATCGAACGCAGTCGCCGGCCCTGCATTCGCGTCGATCTCGACGGGGCGGCGAGCAACGACGACGTGGCGGCGATGCTCGCCCGCGGCTTGGCCCAGACGGTGCTCGAGCGCCGAGACCTGTCGCTGCTCGCGGCGCCTACGGTGGCTCCGGCCTACGTGCACCGGTCCTACATCGACTTTGCCGAGCGCGCTGGCGAGCGCATCGCCGCCTTTGCCGTGGCCGATCGCCCCGTCGAGCCGGTCGGTGTTGGCGAGGTCCTAGACGCGATCGAGCTCGTGCACGGACGCACGCCTGATCCACCGATCCTCTGGATCGACCACCTGCAGGCGCCATTGCTGACCCCGCGTCATCCGGTGGACGTCGATGCGCTGCTCTGGAACACGCGCAACCTGCACCAGCGAATGGGGCTCCCAATCGTTATCTCTGGCAGCAAGGCGGCGAGCCGGATTGCCTATGACAGCGACGGGGCCTTCTATGGCGACGGCACTTGGGTGACGATCGGGCGGCCCGGGATGGACGTCTGGCAGGACGTCGCCGCTGCGCCGCTCGACGGGCCTCCTCTGCCCGGATGGGTTGCCGAAATGGCCGACATCACCCACGCCCACCCGGCGACGATGCTCCTTGCCCTGGCCCTGCGCAACGAGCTGCCCCAGTTCGCCCGCACGCCAGTCGAGCTTTGGCAGCTCATGCTTTCGCTGGACGACGGTCTCGTCGGACGGGCGGTCCAGCATGCGCGATCTCTCCACCGCCTCGGCGCCACCGTCCTCGACCGAATTGCTCATGGCGCTCGCCCCTACGAGGGGGCACGTTCGAAGGCCGAGCAGAACGAGCGCAACCGCGCGCTTCGCCGCCTTTACGAGGGGGGGCTCATCACCCAGCCGGGGCCACGTTTTTGGGAGATCACGAATCCCCTGTTGGCCGGCCGCCTGCGCCGCGACATGCCATTCACGGTGGTTGACGCCGGGCCGCGAGAAATCAGTACTCTGGACTCATTCTAGAAAAGGGCCCTACATCGACAGCGCCGACGCAACCAGAGGCCGAGCATCTGCTACGCGGCGCTGGCCTACGCGTGACGCGTCCCCGGGTGGGCGTGCTGACGGCGGTGTATGAGCATCCGCACGCCGACACGGACGCGATCCTCGGTGCCGTGCGCGAGGACTTCGGCGAGGTCTCCACGCAGGCCGTCTACGACGTGCTGCGTGCGCTGACCACCGTGGGTCTGGTGCGGCGCATCGAGCCGGCTGGGTCGGTGGCCCGCTATGAGTCTCGCGTCGGAGACAACCATCACCATGTCGTGTGCCGGGCGTGCGGTGCGATCGCAGACGTCGATTGCGCCGTCGGCGATACACCGTGCCTGACGGCATCCGACGCCCATGGATTCACGATCGACGAGGCCGAGGTCACCTACTGGGGCCTCTGCCCGGCCTGTTCCACCTGACAACCAACCCTGTTGCAAACCAAGGAGAGACACAAAGTGGAGAGTGAGCGCAAGTGCCCGGTCACGGGCGGTAACGGCCGATCGAACCGAGACTGGTGGCCGAACCAGCTGGACGTGAGTGTTCTCCACCAGAACTCCCCCGACGGTGATCCGATGGGCGCCGGCTTCGACTACGCCGAGGAGTTTGAGACGCTCGATCTCGACGCCGTCAAGCGCGACATCGACGCGGTCATGACGACTTCGCAGGACTTCTGGCCGGCCGACTACGGCCACTACGGCCCGCTCTTCATCCGGATGGCATGGCACAGCGCCGGCACCTACCGAATCAGCGACGGCCGCGGCGGCGCCGGGGCGGGCGAGCAGCGCTTCGCTCCGCTCAACAGCTGGCCGGACAACGGCAACCTCGACAAGGCGCGCCGGCTGCTCTGGCCGGTCAAGAAGAAGTACGGCCGCAAGCTGTCCTGGGCCGACCTGATGGTCCTCGCCGGCAACGTCGCCCTGGAGTCGATGGGCTTCAAGACCTTCGGCTTCGCCGGCGGCCGCGAGGACGTCTGGGAGCCTGAGCAGATCAACTGGGGCAACGAGGACGAGTGGCTCGGCGACGAGCGCTACAGCGGCGACCGCGAGCTGTCCGAGCCGCTCGGCGCCGTCCAAATGGGGCTCATCTACGTGAACCCGGAGGGGCCGAACGGCAACCCGGATCCGCTCGCCGCTGCCCGCGACATCCGCGAGACGTTCGGTCGCATGGCGATGAACGATGAGGAGACCGTCGCGCTGATCGCCGGTGGCCACACCTTCGGCAAGACCCACGGCGCGGGCGATGCCGCGCTCGTCGGCCGCGAGCCCGAGGCTGCTCCGCTCGAGGAGATGGGCATGGGTTGGAGGAACAGCTTTGGCAGCGGCAAGGGTGGCGACACGATCACCAGTGGGCTGGAGGGCGCCTGGACGCCGACACCGGTGGCGTGGGACAACAGTTTCTTCGAGACGCTGTTCGACAACGAGTGGGAGCTGACCAAGAGCCCCGCCGGCGCGAACCAGTGGGTCCCGACGGGCGACGGTCCGACGGTCGTGGACGCGCACGATCCGTCGCGGTCGCACAAGGTGGTCATGCTCACCACCGACCTGGCGTTGCGTGAGGATCCGGCCTACGGGCCGATCTCGCGTCGCTTCCACGAGGACCCGCAGGAGTTCGCCGATGCGTTCGCCAAGGCCTGGTTCAAGCTGACGCACCGCGACATGGGTCCGATCGAGCGCTATCTCGGCCCGGAGGTCCCGGCCGAGCCGCAGATTTGGCAGGACCCGGTCCCGGCCGTCGACCACGAGCTGATCGGGGCCGAGGACGTCGCGGCGCTCAAGGCCACGATCCTCGCGTCGGGGCTCGCGGTCGCCCAGCTGGTTTCGACCGCCTGGGCGTCGGCGTCGACGTTCCGCGGCACCGACAAGCGCGGTGGTGCCAACGGCGCGCGCATCCGCCTCGCGCCGCAGAGGGACTGGGAGGCCAACGACCCGGCCGCGCTCGCGGCGGTGCTACAGACCTTGGAGAAGATCCAGCAGGACTTCAACGCCGCGCAGGTCGGCGGCAAGCGGGTCTCGCTCGCCGACCTGATCGTTCTGGGTGGCTGCGCGGCCGTCGAGCAGGCGGCTCGGAACGCTGGGATCGACGTCGAGGCTCCCTTCGCGCCCGGGCGCACGGATGCCTCGCAGGAGCAGACCGACGCCGAGGCGTTCGCCGTCCTCGAGCCGACCGCGGACGGCTTCCGCAACTACCTCGGCTCGGTGAACGGACGCCCGGCGGAGCAGCTGCTGGTCGACCGGGCGCAGCTGCTGACGCTCACCGCTCCCGAGCTGACGGTTCTCGTCGGAGGCCTCCGCGTCCTCGGCGCCAACCACGGCCAGTCCGAGCTCGGCGTCCTCACCTCACGGCCGGGAGCATTGACGAACGACTTCTTCGTCAACGTGCTCGACCTGGGCACGACGTGGAAGGCGACCTCCGACGACGAGCAGACGTTCGAGGGCCGCGACCGCGACACCGGCGAGCTCAAGTGGACCGGCACCCGCGCCGACCTCGTCTTCGGCTCGAACTCGATCCTGCGTGCGCTGGCGGAGGTCTACGCCAGCGACGACTCGCAGGAGAAGTTCGTGCGTGAGTTCGTAGCGGCGTGGGACAAGGTGATGAACCTCGATCGGTTCGACCTCGACTGACGCGAGGTGGCGTCCGGGTCGGCCCGCGCGGCCGGCCTTGGACGCCTCGCGTAATTCGCCGCCGGCTCAGCGGTTAGCTTGGCATGACGATGACTACACGACGCTTCCAAGCACGGCGAATCCAGATCTGGCTGGCGGCGGCCGGCGCGCTGCTCGCGCTCGCCCTCCTGCCGGTGTCCGCGTCCGCCGATCACCCGTACGAGATCCTGATCGTCAAGGCCGACGGGGGCAACAACCCGTTCGAGCTCGAGGCCGCCCTGCAGGCCCAGCCGGAGGTGTCGAACGTGGTGGTGTTCGACAACAACACCTTCACGCCGCTGCTCAGCCTGCTCGACGACTACGACATCGTGATCCCCTACAGCAGCACCGATTACGCGTCTGCCACCACCCTCGGCGATCGTCTCGCCAACTACGTTGACGGGGGAGGCGTCGTGGTCCCGCTCGCCTTCGACGGCACGACCAACGCGAACCGCTCACTTGGCGGCCGCTGGATCACCGACGAGTACCGCCCCTGGCTCCCCGGCGCGACCGTCGACTTCGCAAACCGGACCCTCGGCGCCTACGACGCTAGCCACCCGATCCTCCAGGGCGTCACCGCCCTCAGCGCGTGGTACCGCATCTCCGACCTCACACCCGCTCCCGGAGCGACCCTGCTCGCCTCCTGGGACAGCGGCGCGCCGCTCGTCGCCATCAAGGGCCGCGTCGTCGGCATCAACGCCAGACTCGGCAGCGAGGAGTGGAGCGGCGATTTCGCCAAGCTGATCGTCAACGCCGCGAACTTGTTGTACCCGCACCCGGCGCCGCCCGTCGTTCCGGATCCGCTCGATCCGGCGGACACGACCAAGCCGACGATCACCGGTCTTTCCTTCAAGCCCAAGGCCTTCAGGGTCGCCGCTCCCCGCTCCAAGTCCGGCGGAACCGCCATCTCCTTCCGCCTCTCCGAGCCCGCAACCGTCCGCCTCACCTTCGAGCGCCGCGCTCGTGGCCGCAAGTCGGGTCGCAAATGCGTCGCACCTCGCCCACGCAACCGCGGCGCCCGCGGCTGCGTTCGCTGGCTGAAGGTCCGGGGACAAATCGAGCGAGCCGCGATCGAGGGGCCGAACAGCTTCCGCTTCACCGGCCGCCTCGCTGGCCGCAAGCTGGCGCCGGGCTCCTACCGCGCGGTGTCGGTCGCAACCGACTCCGCCGGCAACCGCTCAGCTGTCACGCGCCGCGCTCTTCATGTCCTGGCGCCCAAGAATCGCCGGTAGTCGCCTGGCCCGAGCTCGACCTGCGAGAGCCCACCTCTGGGTTTCACGATTTCGATCCCATGACGCGCCTAGCCCGTCGCGGGACGGATGTTCTGGTTGAGCCGGAAGCGGTTCTCCGGGTCGTAGTCTGCCTTGACGCGCGCCAGCCGGCCGTGGTTGGAGCCGTAGCTGGACCGCACCTCGGCGTCGCCGTCCTCGAGCAGACCTGGGAAGTTGAAGTAGGTCTGGCCGTTGGAGAACGGGACCATGGCATCCCAGAACGCGCGGGTATAGGCGACGTTGGCGTCGTCGTCGGCGGGGTCGTGCCAGGTCGAGTCGATGCTCAGCATCCACTCCGAGCCGCGGTCGCCGAACGCGGTCTGCTCGGCGCCGACGCGGGAGATTGCTCCGCCGCAGTGGCGAACGATCACCAGCGTGTCGTTCGAGCGGCGCCGCTCGGAGCGCTCGACGGTTGCGTCGATCACGGCGTCGGAGAACCCGTCGAGATAGAGCGCCTTCCAGTAATAGCGCCGCCCCGCCGGGAAGAACGGATCCAGCGAGCGCTGCAGCTCCAGGTACTCCATCGGGCCGCTCATGTCGACCAGCGGCGTCGCCAGCTCGCGGAGCGGCTGCATCGCCCGCTCGCCCTCGGCCGGATCGCCCGCCCACAGGCCGGCGACGCCGACGTAGGGCAGGCCGCGCAGCTCCTCCGGCAGCTCGTCGACGACGGGCAGCGACCAGATCAGGCCGGCGCTGGTCAGCTCGCCGGGGGCGCCGGCGACCGCGTCGCGCCAGCCCTCGAGGACCTGCCTGGCGTCCTCGAGCGGATAGGCGACGTTGAGCGCGAAGACCTCCGGCCCGAGCTCGTGCAGGCGCAGCTCAAGGGCGGTCACCACGCCGAAGTTCCCGCCGCCGCCGCGCAGCGCCCAGAAGAGGTCGGCGTGCTCGTCGGCGCTCGCGCGCAGGCGGCGCCCGTCGGCGAGGACGACCTCGGCGGACACGAGGTTGTCCACGGTCATGCCGTCGCGCCGGCGCTGGTGGGAGACGCCGCCGTTGAGGGCGAGTCCCGCGACGCCGGTCTCGGACACGACGCCGCCGGTCGTCGCCAACCCCAGCGGAGCGGTGACGGCGTCGACGTCGCCCCAGGTCGCGCCGCCCTGGACGTGCACGGTGCGCCCGGTCGCGTCGATGCGCACGGCGCGCAGCTCCGAGAGGTCGACGACGAGACCGTCGTCGCAGACGGCGGTCCCGGCGACGTTGTGGCCGCCGCCGCGCACGGCAAGCGGCAGGTCGCGCTCACAGGCGAAGCGCACCGCGGTCCCGACGTCGTCGGCGTCGGCGCAGCGCGCGATGGCGGCGGGGCGCTTGTCGATCATCCCGTTCCAGACGCGGCGCGCCGCGTCGTAGCGCGGGTCACCGGGGGCGATGACGTCGCCGGTCAGCTGCTCGGCGAGGACGGTCGTCTGACTGGCGGTTGCTGCGCTGGGGGGCATGGCTCGCTCTCCTTCGTGGACCTGTGAATGCGTGATCCAGTTTCGGATGCGAGCCAGGGTCGAACAAGGGCGATAATGCGCACAACCGGTTCGTTCGTGCCACACGGAGGTTGAAGTGCGCAAGTCGCCGCCTCAAACACGGATCTGCATAGTTGCCACGCTCGACTCCACGGTCACCCCGGTGACCGGCATGTACGAGGCGCTGAGGTCAGTCAGTGGGCTGACCGCGCCCGAGGACCGGCACGCGGGGAGGCCCCGGCCGTTCGAAGTCGAGATCGTGGCCGAGTCCGCCGGCGTGATCGAGAGCATCAGCGGGTTGTCGATCGCGCCGCACCGGTCGGTGGACGAGGTCGCCGAGACCGACGTAGTGATCGTGCCGTCGATGGAGTTCGGTCAGGAGGAGGAGTGGGCCCCGGGCCGCTATCCGAAGCTGGTCCGCTGGCTGCGCCAGATGCACGACGGCGGCGCCACGATCTGCTCTGCCTGCACCGGCGCCAACCTGACCGCGGAGACGGGCCTGCTCGACGGCAACGAGGCGACGATCCACTGGGTCTCCGAGAGCGACTTCCGTCGCCGTCACCCCGACGTCCTACTGCGGCCCGCCGAGGTTCTCGTGATCTCCGGCGAGGGCGGGCGTCTGATCACGTCCGGCGCCGCGAGCGCGTGGCACGATCTCGTCCTTCACCTGATCGCTCGCCACGTCGGCCCCGCCACCGCCCAGGCCGTTGCCCGCTTCATGCTCTGGCAATGGCATCAGGACGGCCAGGCGCCGTTTCAGGTCTTCCAGCCGTCGACCGACCACGGCGACGCCGCCGTCCTCGCCGCGCAACGCGCAATCGCCGAGAGCTTCGCCGTCGGCGCGCCGGTCGAGGAGATGGTGAGCTGGTCCGGCCTCGCGCCTCGGACCTTCAAGCGGCGCTTCAAGGCCGCCACCGGCCTCACGCCGATCGCCTACGTCCAGCGCGTCCGGGTCGAGCATGCCAAGCGCCTGCTCGAGAGCGGCGACCGGCCCGTCGAGGAGATCGCCTGGGCGGTCGGCTACGAGGATCCCGCCTCCTTCCGCCGCCTCTTCAAGCGGCTGACGGGCCTCGCTCCGGGGGCGTATCGCCAGCGGTTCCAGATCCCGGTCGTCTCAGCCGAGCATGAGCCGGGTTCGGAGCCCGTGCCGACGGCGATCCGAGCCTGACCTCCGCGCGCTCCTGCAGACGGGTGGCTAGTGCAGGTGCGCTCGCAACTGCTCGGCGAGGCGCACCGACGCTTCGATCTCGACCCGCCGAATCGACACGCTCTCGACGTTGATCCCGAGCGGAACACCGAGCGTGCGGCAGTAGGCCATCAGCTCGGTGGCTGTGGTGAG